>X285_Short_beaked_Echidna__coassemble_375_pt1 | contig 72744 bp, 59 predicted proteins | sample X285_Short_beaked_Echidna__metabat2_high_PE_005 | metagenome-assembled genome bin X285_Short_beaked_Echidna
AAAAAAAGCGATGAAGACCAATCATATTGATTAACCTTCATCACTTAAAAACCTATTCTTGTGGGCGTTGACGGATTCGAACCGCCGACCCTCTGCTTGTAAGGCAGATGCTCTGAACCAGCTGAGCTAAACGCCCTTTCTTCTGAAAAGCGATGCAAAGGTACTGCTTTTTCTTGTAACCTCCAAATGTTTTACCAATTTTTTTGCCTATGCTGTGTCTTTTTTGCTTGTTGGTTGAAAATTAAACGATTAAAAGCAGCATAATCTCGGCTGCGTATTTGGTTACCATTTATAATTTGGTTATTTTTAATAGTACAAAGAGTACAATAACTATACGTTTGATAAAAAAAGTATGAATTAAGTGCTGAAGTAATGAGTTTTTTATTACCTTTGTACTTAATATTTGTATTATCAATAGTCGTTAGTTATGAATAAAGATGTTTTAGATTTTGTTACATTCTGTATTGGTGCAGTAGCATTAAAGCTTCAGATGTCGCGCTCTGAAGTTTTTTCTCGCTTAAAACGTGCCAATCTTATTAGTGATTACATTGCGGCAGGATATGATATACTGCATACCTTTAGTAGGTCGTATATAACTGACGACATTATAGATATGATGAAAATAAAAGGAGTACTTTGATATGATAGAAGTATATCATACATCGAATGTAAGAGTGGTTAATCCAGACACTAACCATTCTCGTAAAGAACTCGATTTTGGTCAAGGCTTTTTTCTTTACCTCTTTACGAGAACAAGCCGAGAGATATTCGTTCCGTTTTATTAAGCGAAACCAAAAAGCAGTTCTCAATATTTACGATTTTTCTGGCGATTGGCACGATTGGAAGGTAAAGGTTTTTGAACAATATGATGGTGAATGGCTAGATTTTGTGTTGTCTTGTCGTGCAGAAGAAGTAGTAGCAGACTACGATATGATAGTAGGTGGAGTAGCCAACGACAAGGTTTTTGATACTTTAAATCTTTTCCTTGATGGTTTTATACAACGAGACGAAGCTCTACGCCGTCTTGTGTACGAAAAACCAAATATCCAATACTGCATACGTACAGATGCTATGCTCCGACAATGTCTAACTTTTAAGAATTGTATTGACCTATGAATGCCTCGCCCGAAACTCGACAAATAATTCTCGACATGAAAATTTCTGCCGTCATAGCCGAATATGCCGACAGGTATAATGTGACGCTTGAGGAGGCTGCTGACACATATTACAACTCTGTTACTGCACAACTTATTGAGGAACGCATTGCCGACTTACACTGCCGTAGTAATGGCTATTTAGCCGATGAACTATGGCTTGAAATACAAAACAATAAGGTGCGATTTTAATCTAATTCATCGGCAAAATCGTTCGCAAAGAATATAGCTCCGTGCTTTTTCTATTTATTGCGGAAAGTGCCTTTGTCTCAATGTTTTGTATTGCCATTTTTGAATTTGTTATGTCGCCAAAAATAAACTTTTGGGCGACATAATTTTATTTAATCTACCAAGTTATAAAAACGCACACACCGCCCACAAACATTTTGCGAGCGGTGTGTATGGCATTGTAAATAGTAAGTTGTCAAGCAAAAGCTAACACAAAGCCATAAATTGTTGTGCTATATAGTGCAGTCCATCAATTATGCGTTGTCGTTACATAGGTCGTGGCACTTTTATTGATGTTGCATAATGCGAAAGTTGTGTTATACTTTTACCAAATAAATCAGCAATTTCTTTCTCGACTTGCTGTATTCGGCTTGTATATCGGCTACCTTTTGGGCAAAATGGCAGTTGGTGGCATCGTCAACTTTGAGAATTGGAATCTTGTCGAAAAAGATTTTACGCAACTCTCTGGTGCCGCCTTGTAATTCGGGGAAGTTGTTCAAAAAGCAAAACTTGAACAACGAAGAATTGAAAAATGCCGTAAGATATGCTATGTGCCTTCCTGTAATCATAAACGATTTATCGTTTTGATAAAACCGCTTTTCATCATAGTAGAAGGGCAGAAATTTAGTCATATTTTGGTATACAATTTTTAGCTTAGAGAAATCGTCACAGTAGGCGCAGTTGCGGAGGTTGTAGGAGGTGCCGCCTCGGTCGCCTCGCTTGGATATTTTGTTCCAATACTGGTCAAGATGGACTTTATTGTAGGATATTCATTCACATTAATTCGAGGTAGTTTCCCTTTGATACCATTATGGGTATTAATTAGCCATAGATTTGCCCACTCGTAGCCGTAACGTTTAATGTCGCTGCCGCGGAGAATGAGTTGTTGCAGCGCCTGACGAAAGTTTGTGTAGTCGGCTGTTTTTATAGTAGTTTGCCTAAAGGCTTTATTTATAGCTTTATTTGGAGTAAGATGTGGCATTACGGAGTGAGGTTTTTATTATTTTACGTAGCGGTCGCGGAGACGGTGGGCATAGTCGAGAGCAGTGGGTGAGGTAGCATCGATGAGGGCGGCAGGGAGTTGAGGTATGCGCACTTGTGTGCCTACCTCAACATTGTCGGGGTGAGAGATTATGTCGCGGTTGGCTTCGTAAATATATACCCAAAAGTCTTTATGACCATAGTAGCGGAGCGAAATTAGAGTTAGGCGGCTACCAGGGGCGATGGTGGCAGTGTCGATAAAGGTGGTGTAGTGCCGAGGTTCGGCAAATGGGTCGGTGGGGGCAACTGCCGCAGAGTTCTCTGTCGGTGCTTGTGGTTCAGAAACAATGTCTTCTTCGGTTGTTATTTGTGGCTTGGTTTCTGTTTCCGTTTCTGTGTCGTTGCCGGTTTCCGTAATATAGTTGTCGGTTGTTTCCGCGGCTATTTCGGTGTTATAGTTGTTGTCTGTTTTGGCGGTGTCGATAGCAGCAGTGATTGTTTGTGTGGAGATGGAGCCTTCGCTTTCGGATATGAAGAACGAACGTAAATTCCAGACTACTATGCCTATAATGAGAAGAGCAAGGACACAAGCCACTGTAATCCAAAGGGTTTTTGAGCCGCCACTGGCTCGGTAGTTTTCATTGTTAATGGCTTTTACAGCCTCGGAGGCATCAACGCCATAATAGTTGTCTTTAACAGATTGTGTGGAGGGCTTGGTTTCAGGTTCTATATTAGTTTTAGTCTCTGTTGGTTCGGTTTCATCTTTTGTTGTTTCGTTTTCGGTTGTTAATGGAGTTTCTGTGGCGGGCGGTATTTCGGGTTCTATTGGTTTAGTTTTAGTTTCTATTGTTTCGGGTTCGGGGGTAGTGGGAGTTTGTATTTCGCTAAGGAGCGTGAGTAGGCTTTGTGCCTCTTCAGTTAGTTTTAGTAGTGGGGCTTCTGTTTTGTTTGGGTCGGGTAATGTGGTGGCGGTGTCTGAGGTAATGTCGGTAAAGCTGTTGGTGGTTTCTGCTTTGTTATTTGTTTCTGTGGCTTGTTGCGGTTTGTTTAATGGGGTGGTGTCTTGAGGAGTGTCATTGTCGGTGAGGATGATGGTTTCGAGGTGAGCGAGTTCGTGGTTTGCAGCCGAGGCGAGTGTTGGAGCAGGGGTGAATGTTATTTTGCGGTGGGCGGCAATTTCAATAATGTTGCCTGTGTTTACATCAACACTGCGACGAGGTTTTGTGGTTTCGATTTTGAAGGTGCCAAGGTTGTTTATTTTTACTATTTTGTCGGCAGTGAGGGCATCTTCCAGTAGGGCGGAGAACTGCTCAACAAAGAGTGTGGCATCTGCTCGTGAGATGTCGCACTGCTTGGCTATTTGGGCTATGATTGTTGTGGTTTTGATTTTGTCGGTCATAAGTGTGATGTCGCTAAGGTTGTGAGGAGAGTTCAATTAGCAATAAAACTTTGCCGTTATTGTTCTTGGCATTTGTCTTTGAGCGATCTTGTGGGGCGAAATTCGGCAACTATTTTGGGTGGCACAAGCATGCGATCTTTGGTTTTGGGGTTTATTATTATGCGTTGTTCTTTGGCTTTTGGCTCGATAGTGCCTAATGTACCCAATTGGACTTCTGCGCCATCTTTTATGTTTGCAGCAATTATTTGAGTTAGTGCATCGGTAATTGCGGCAGTCTCCTTTTGGGTCTTGCCAAGGCGAAGCGAAAGTTGTGCGATGAAGTCCTTATTGTTCATAATATTGAAATTTTATGGTGGTATAAAATGTAGGGTTGAGCTTGTGGAGGGTATGTGGCGGTTTATTCAGCTACGTGGCCAAAGAGATCGAAAGTGTCTGCATTGGTAATCATTACCTTATATATATTGCCAATGGTAAGAGGTGTGGGGTTGGTAACAAACACTTCGCCGTCAACCTCGGGCGAGTCGTACTGGGTGCGTCCTACGGAATATTCGCCCTCAATGCGGTCTATGATAACATCTAACTGCTGACCTATTTTTTTTGCATTTATTTCGGCTGCTATCTCTTCTTGAACACTCATTATAAGGTCGAGACGTTGTTGTTTTTCCTCTTGTGGAATATCATCTTTATAGTTGAGGTTGGCAAAAGTGTTCTCCTCGTCGGAATAGGTGAAAGCTCCCATTCGCTCAAAACGCATATCGCGGACAAATTGGACAAGTTGCTCAACATCGTTGTCGGTTTCGCCAGGGTGACCAACCATAAGTGTTGTGCGAAGATGAATGCCTGGTACTTCGCGTCGGAGACGGTTTATGAAGTTGTAAGTTTCGCTGCGAGTAATGTGACGATGCATAAGCTGCAACATATTGTCGGAAATGTGCTGAAGAGCAACATCTAAGTAGAGACAAATTTTGTGGCTCTCACGTATGGTGGGCAGTATTTCGTAGGGGAAACCTGTGGGGTATGCGTAATGAAGACGAATCCACTCAATTCCCTCAATATCTTCGAGACGGAGCAGTAGGTCGTTAAGCCGATGCTCCTTATATAGGTCTACACCATAGTAGGTTAGCTCTTGGGCTATGAGTTGTATCTCTTTTACGCCTTGTTGTGCTAAAAGGGTTACTTCTTGCACAATGTCCTCTATCGTGCGCGAGCGGTAAGGGCCTGTGGCTTGCGGAATGGCGCAGTATGAGCAGTGGCGGTCGCACCCCTCGGCAATTTTCACGTAGGCATAGTGGGGTGGGGTTGTGAGGATACGCTCTTGCGAGCAACCTATGCGGTCGGCTTTGCCAAGGTCGAAGAGTAGCGAGTCCCAGTCGAATTTACCATAAAAGTGGTCAACTTCGGGAATTAAATCCTTTAACTCGTCTCGATAGCGAGCCGAGAGGCAACCCATAACAAAAAGGCGTCCTATTTTGCGGTTCTTTTTTAGTTGCGCCAGCTGTAGAATCATATTTATCGACTCCTCTTTGGCATCGCCAATAAAGCCGCAAGTGTTTACCACAACAATTTCACCACGAACGTTGTCGGAGTCGTGGAAAACTGAGTAGCCGTAGTGGGCAAATTGAGCCATAAGTCGCTCGGTGTCGACAAGGTTTTTTGAGCATCCAAGCGATACTATGTCAACTCTATTTTTTGTCATAATTGTTTGTTTCAGATGATAGTGCAGATGTGTTTGGGGTGATTGTTTGTTTGGTCGGGTTATCCAAATAGCGAGTCGACAAACTGTTCACGGTCGAACACTTGCAGATGTTCAATGCCCTCGCCAAGCCCGATATATTTTACAGGAATACGGAATTGGTCGGAAATGCCAAGAACTACACCCCCTTTGGCAGTGCCATCGAGTTTGGTTATAGCCAGTGCAGTAACCTGTGTGGCAGCGGTAAATTGTTTGGCTTGCTCAAAAGCGTTTTGACCTGTAGAGCCGTCAAGAACTAAAAGCACTTCGTGAGGTGCATTGGGTACTACCTTTTGCATCACATTTTTTATCTTTGTAAGTTCGTTCATCAACCCTATTTTGTTGTGTAGGCGACCAGCGGTGTCTATTATCACCACATCGGCATTGTTGGCTTTTGCAGACGAAAGGGTGTCGAAAGCCACCGAGGCAGGGTCTGCACCCATTTTTTGTTTTATTACAGGCACACCCACACGTTCGCCCCATATTTCGAGCTGTTCTATGGCGGCAGCACGGAAAGTGTCGGCAGCACCCAAGTACACCTTTTTGCCGCTTTTTTTGAATTGGTAAGCCATTTTGCCTATGGTGGTGGTTTTGCCCACACCATTAACACCCACTATCATTATAACGTATGGAGTTGAGGGGAGTGTTCCCTCGAACGATACGCTCTCTTTAGTCTCGTTTTCGGCAAGCAGGCTCGCTATCTCCTCTTTTAGAACGTGGTTAAGTTCATCTGTTCCAACATATTTGTCACGGTGTATGCGTTCTTCGATTTTTTCGATGATGCGAGTCGTGGTCTCAACGCCTACATCGGACGTAATTAGAGCCTCTTCAAGATTGTCGAGGACATCGTCATCGACCTTGCTTTTGCCAACGATGGCACGTGCCAATTTTGAAAAAACATTCTGTTTTGTCTTTTGAAGACCTTGGTCAAGAGTCTCTTTTTTCTCTTTTGTGAAGAAACTAAACAATCCCATAGCGAGTAGTGTAATGAATTGGTAGATATTTTTGTTGAGTGTTGCGCACAATGCATAATACACTGCGAAATTAATAATAATTGTTGAGAGTAGCAAATTTATTTTTTTTCGCTTGAAAAAAACTTCCGGAACTTTTCCTCTATTAAATTTTTACATTTATGCCTCCCTTTGCCCAAATGCCGGCTTGGAGAATACCGCCATAGTCGTAATAGTGGCGGTTGGTGATGTTTGTGGCTTCGATGAAAAGACGTATTTTTGCTCCTTCCCAATATATACGACCGTCTAAAAGCCAAATGGGGCTGTAGGGGGTAATATTGCCTAAAGTATTGTGGTACTCGCCGTTGCGTGCTTGGTACGACAAAGACCACGATGCCCCAAAGCCACGATAAATGCCGTGGTGGACAGAGAGGGTGAATTTGTGCCGCAGATAGTCGAGAGCATAGCGAGAAAGGTAGTTGCCCGAATTTTTGAAAAGGTGGCAGTAGCTGTATGTGGCTTCTGCTTTTTTTAGCCAATAGCCGTGGCTGTATGCTATTGCTATTTCGCCACCTGTGGCATCTACACGGCTATGGTTTTGCGCACGCCACTGGATTTCAGAGGGTAAGCACACCCAGTCTATAATATCTTGACCTATGCGGTAGTATGCCGACAAGTGTGTTGATACACCATAGTTGTTGTAGCTTATGCCAATTTCGGTGGTGAGGTTCTTTTCGGGGTGTAGGTTGGGGTTGGGAATTTGTGTTGCGCTATGATAGTAAAGGTCGGTAAATGTGGGTAGGCGAAGTGAGCGGCTGACCGATGCAAAGATGTTGCCCCCTGTAATGTATTCGTAACCAATATTTACACCAAAGGCAAAGTTGTGACTAAACATAGTGTTGTAGTTGGCAGATATGCCAGCTGATGCCGAAAAGTGGCGGTAAAGAAAAGTTTGTTCGGCAAAATAGTTTACATTCAGGCGGTTTTTGCCATATTGGTACATAGCATTTCCTTGTTCGCCTACTATTGGAAGGGGTTTGGTAAGAGTGTCGCCAAGGACATTTGATATTATGTTTTCGTTGCGCACCTCAATGCCTATAGCGGTTTTGCCTATCGTCGAATACCATGCGCTTTTTGCATTGATGGCGGCAGTGGTGGTGAGGTGGTTGTTGTGCGAGGTGTACCAATCGGGGGCATCTATAAAATCGCGAATTAGTTCGTAGTGGTTGCTATGGATGCGTCCATACATCGATACTTCTACCGCAAAATCACCGAAACGTCTATCCCACGTGAGCGAACCTAAGAGCGATTTGTTGCACTCGAATTGGTTAGGGTATGCGAGCGTGTAGAATGAGTTCGCACCATACTCTTTTGCCTGACCGCCAAGTTGTATGCGCCAATTGCCCGATAGCGAGTCCTGGCACGAGACGTTAGCCATTAAGTTGGCATATTGGTAGTCGGTATTGGCAATATAACCCTCTGACCTATTGTAAGAGGCAGAGCCTGTGAGTATCCATTTTTTGACGGAGTAATTGGCAGATAGTGCAGCGTTTATAAAGCCATAGTCGCCTGCTGAAATAGATGCAGAGGTGTGGTTTATAGCCGAAGTGCCTGTAATTATATTGATAGCTCCCGAGAAGGCAGACAAGCCGAAAATGCTTACCGATGAGCCTTGTAAAATTTCTATTCGGTCGATAAGCGCAATGTCAATAGGTATTTCGAGATTGAAATGACCGGTTTGAGGGTCTGTTATGTTTATGCCATTGAGCAAAACTGCCACTTGGTCGAACGTTCCGCCACGCATTGTAAGGTCGGCTTGTACACCATTTGAACTGCGAGTGCGTAGGTCGAGACTGGGTATGTTTTCCAGTATGTCTGATAGGTTTTGAGCCGTTAGAGCCTCTATCTCTTGTCGTGAAATGGTAGCAACTACGTGCAGTTTAGATGATGCTACTCTTGTCGGTGTGGCGGTAACTGCCACTTCGTCGAGCTGGTGCGTGTACTCTGCACAAAGAGTGTCAGTACCAGTTGTAGCATTGGCAAAAAGTGAAGCTGACAGGGTGAGCAATAAAAGTAAAAGGGAAAATGTTCTGCCATTGCCTATGTGTTGTATGGTTTGTAGCTCGCTTACATTGCTTTTGCGCATTTGAGAATTGGCAACGCGGCTATGGAGAGTGCCAATGGTAACTTGGCGGTGCAGCGATGAAAACACTGCATACGCTGCACGTGAAAAACGGCGGAAACAAAATGATTTTTGACGGAAAAGTGAAATAGTTTTCATTGCTGTGTGATTTTTTTTTTGGTTTGCAAAGGTACGATTTTATTTTCGTCTATTTGTTATTGTTGCTGTAATGGTATATATGTGCAGAAAAACGATATTTCCGCTTGTTACTTCAAAGAAAAAATGTAACTTTGCCTATTCATATAATTTGTAACATAGTATCGGTAATGAAAAAGATATTAGTAGTTGTGGCAATAGTGCTGTCGGTAGGCAGTGCTGTGGCTCAAACCTTTGTAAGTCAGTATAATTATACCAATGGTCAGCCTGTTGGTGTGGTCTATTCGTTGCCCCGAACGGAGCTAAATGTTACTTTAACAGTAGAGCGTACCGAACAGCGTCCAGGACCATTTTACCTTTATGCCGAGCGTTTTTTAGCTTTAAAAGATGTGGTAAAAGAGGAAAAAGTGTCGTGGCAATTGTCTGATGTGGCTCTTGATACGCGTGCTTTGCCCGATGCCGAACGACAATTTGTTGTTGCTCCGGATAAGCGTGGAGTAGCCGACAATCTTTTGCTGACCTCTTCGGGCATAATTGTAGGTGTAAATGTAGACGATGCTAAGTTTTGTGCAAAGGAAATAGTTACTGCCAAATGTGAGAAAGAACAGTCGTTGTCGTTCGATATGAGCGTTCTTGGCGAAGAGGCTCTTACGGCTACTTCGATGCCCAAAATGGCAGAACTCGCTGCTCGTCAGATATATCGTATTCGCGAAAGCCGAGCTGCTATTCTTGCTTGTGAGGTCGAAAATATACCCGATGGAAAAGCCCTTAAAGCTATATTAAAGCGTTGGGAGCGTGAAGAGGCGCAGTTGTTAGCTCTCTTTACAGGTAAAAAAGTAACTACTAAGGTGTCGAAAACATACGCCATATCGCCTCGTGCCGATGTAAAAAACTATATTTTGGCTCGTATTAGTGCTGTTGAGGGGTTGGTAGATGCCGATGATGTTATAGGTCAACCTATATACCTCGATGTTACTGGAGTATATCCTACCGAGCTGGTTGTAAGCCCTAAAAAATCGAAACAAAAGATAGAACCTGGGTTTGCTTATTGCGTTCCGGGAAGTGCCGCTGTTGCTGTGCGAACTGTCGATGGTGTAGCAGCACAAGCCTCTGTTACAATGCCTCAATTTGGCTATGTATGCCGTTTGCCTCGTGCTATAACTAACAAGAAGGGCAGTGTTTCGCTCCATTTCGATACTTGTACAGGTGCTATCCTCTCGATAGAAGCTAAAAAATAGTTACAGCTTGAATTTTAGAGTTACAAACTATAAATTTGGATAAAAATAACAATATAGTCATTCGCAATGCACGCGTTCATAACCTTAAAGGTGTGGACGTGTGCATACCTCGTTCCAAAATGGTAGTCATTACTGGACTATCGGGGTCGGGTAAGTCGTCATTGGCTTTCGATACCCTTTATGCCGAGGGACAGAGGAGATACGTAGAGTCGCTTTCGAGCTATGTGCGACAATTCCTTGGACGCAACAATAAGCCCGAAGTAGATTTTATCGATGGTATTCCGCCGGCTATTGCCATTGAACAGAAAGTGATAAACAATAATCCTCGCTCTACAGTAGGCACCACTACCGAGGTATACGAGTATCTAAAATTGTTATATGCTCGCATTGGGCGCACCTTTTCGCCAGTTTCGGGCAATGAGGTACGTCATCATACTACTGAAGATGTTATAACGCATATTGCATCTCTTGCAGAGGGAACAACCACGTTGATTTTGGTAGATGTGCCGATGAGTGCCAATGAGGATTTAAGCGAGCGACTTCAGCTCTTTATAACACAGGGCTTTAATCGTATAATGGTTGACGATAGGATAGTGCGTATAGCCGATGCTATTGATGAACAACTGTCTGTAAAATCCATTAAGTCGTTACGATTGATTGTTGACAGAGTAACAGCAAACACCACTAAGGAGTTACGTAACCGTCTTTACGACTCGGTGGAGACTGCCTTTTACGAGGGACATGACCACTGTTTGGTTGCATCCGAAGCCGATAAAGGGTGGTCATATGCCGAATTCTCTAAAGTTTTCGAGGCTGACGGCATTCGTTTTGTTGAGCCTACAGAGCAGATGTTTGCTTTCAACAATCCTATGGGAGCTTGTCCTCGTTGCGAAGGTTTCGGACGAATATTAGGCATCGCCCCCGACTTGGTTATCCCCGACCATTCACTAAGTGTGTATGACGATGCTATATTGCCGTGGTGCGGCACAATAGGAGGCGTTGATAAACAAAACCTTATAGCCAATGCCGAGCGTTTCCGCTTTCCGATACACAAGCCCTATTATGCTCTTTCTGCCGAACAGCAAAATTTGCTTTGGACGGGTAATAAATATTTTCGAGGACTGAACGACTTTTTCAAAGAGATAGAGTCCCAGCAATATAAGATACAATACCGAGTAATGTTGGCACGCTATCGTGGCAAAACCGTCTGCCCCGACTGCCATGGCTCTCGTCTGCGTGCCGAGGCTTTTTATGTAAAAGTGGGCGGCAAGAGCATCGACCAATTGGTGGAAATGCCTATACGTGAGTTATACGAATTTATAAACTCACTATCGCTCACCGAAACAGAACAACTGACTGCACAACGCATATTGCAAGAAATAAAATCACGTCTGCAATACTTGATGGAAGTTGGACTGGAGTATCTCACCCTTAATCGTCAGAGTAATACTCTTTCGGGCGGTGAGAGCCAACGTATAAATTTGGCAACATCGCTAGGCTCGGCTCTTGTGGGGTCGTTATATATATTAGATGAGCCAAGTATTGGACTTCACCCTCGCGATACCGACCGCTTAATATCCGTTCTTCATCACTTGCGCAATTTGGGCAATACCGTTGTTGTGGTGGAGCACTGCGAAGAGATAATGCTGGCTGCCGACCATATTATAGATGTCGGTCCAGAGGCAGGACGTCGTGGCGGAGAGATAGTTTTTGCATCAGATGTTGACAAACTTGGTGAATTAGAGGGCATTCAGTCCTACACGCTTGATTATCTCACTCATCATCGCGAAATAGAAGTGCCGCAGTCGCGCCGCCGTTCACCCAATTATATACAGATATCGGGCATAGTCCATCACAATCTGAAAAATATTACCGTTCGTTTCCCTCTTGGGGTGATGACAGCCGTTACAGGCGTGTCAGGTTCGGGCAAAAGTAGCCTTGTACGTGATGTACTATACAATGCACTTCGCAGTCATTTCGACCTGTCGGTAAACGAAAAGGTGCATTATGGTCAGCTTTCAGGTAGCTTGCACTTGATAAAACAGGTAGAGATAGTCAATCAAAACCCAATAGGCAAGTCGAGCCGCTCCAATCCGGTTACTTATCTTAAAGCGTATGACGAAATACGCCGTCTTTTTGCCGACCAGCAGCTTTCTGTTCAGATGGGCTATACACCATCGCACTTCTCGTTTAATGTCGATGGGGGGCGTTGCCCTGTGTGTCAAGGCGAGGGCACTGTTACAGTGCCAATGCAGTTTATGGCCGATATGGTATTGCCTTGCGAAGCGTGCCACGGCACACGTTTCAAACCCGATATTTTACAAGTACGTTTTCACGATCGCAATATACACGATGTTCTTGAAATGACTGTCAATCAAGCTATAGAGTTCTTTGAACAGTACCCTGATGCTACAACTAAAAAAATTGTAAAGCGACTTCGTCCACTACAAGATGTGGGAATAGGTTATATCCGTTTGGGGCAGAGTTCGAGTACGCTGTCGGGCGGAGAGAGCCAGCGTGTTAAACTTGCTTACTTCCTTTCCAACGAGTCGCAAGAGCATACATTTTTTATTTTCGATGAACCAACCACAGGTCTTCATACTCACGACATACGTAATCTTATGCGTTCGTTCGATGCCTTAATCGCTCATGGACATACCGTAGTAGTTATTGAGCATAATATGGATGTTGTAAAGTGTGCCGACTATGTTATTGACATAGGACCCGAAGGAGGCGAGCGTGGTGGCAATATAGTGGCTACTGGAACTCCCGAACAGATAGCCGCAGTACCAGAGTCCTACACAGGACAAACCCTAATAGCGTACCTTAATCATCATAAAAAAGCGACTAAAAAGTAATTTTGCGATGCAAATTAAATGCTTTTTATTAGCTTTGTAAACCATTATAACTGATAATAATCACAAAAATATATATCACAATTCATGTTTGATTCTTTAAGCGAACGCCTCGAACGGTCGTTCAAGATACTAAAAGGACAGGGTAAAATTACCGAAATTAATGTAGCCGAAACCCTTAAGGATGTGCGTAAGGCACTTTTAGATGCCGATGTTAACTATCGTGTGGCTAAGCAGTTTACAGACGATGTTAAGCAAAAAGCATTAGGACAAAATGTGCTTTTGGCTGTCAAACCACAAGAGTTGATGGTTAAAATAGTTCACGATGAACTTGCTCGCCTTATGGGCGGAACTAACGAGGCTCTAAACCTTACAGCCAAACCTACCATAGTGCTTATGAGTGGTTTGCAAGGTTCTGGTAAGACCACTTTTTCGGGCAAACTTGCTAATATGCTCCGCTCCAAACAAGGCAAAAATCCTCTCCTTGTGGCTTGCGACGTTTATCGTCCTGCTGCTATCGACCAACTACACGTTCTTGGCGAACAGATAGGTATACCTGTTTACTCCGAGCGAGAAAACAATGATCCTATCCAGATAGCTCAAAACGCTGTGGCATTGGCCAAACGTGAGGGGCGCGATGTGGTGATAATAGATACCGCCGGTCGTCTTGCTGTCGACGAACAGATGATGACCGAAATAGCTGCAATAAAACAGGCTATCAACCCTAACGAGATACTTTTTGTAGTCGACTCAATGACTGGTCAGGATGCTGTAAATACTGCCAAAGAGTTTAACGACCGCCTCGACTTTACAGGCGTTGTCCTTACAAAACTCGATGGTGATACTCGTGGTGGTGCAGCCCTCTCTATCCGCTCTGTTGTCGAAAAACCTATAAAATTTGTAGGTACCGGCGAAAAGATGGAGGCTGTAGACCTTTTCCACCCCGAACGTATGGCCGACCGTATTCTTGGTATGGGCGATATAGTGTCGCTCGTTGAACGTGCTCAGGAGCAGTTCGATGAGGAAGAGGCTAAAAAACTATCGAAAAAGATTGCTAAAAACCAATTCGATTTCAACGACTTCTACGCCCAAATACAGCAAATAAAGAAGATGGGTAACATCAAAGAACTTGCTTCTATGATTCCAGGTGTGGGTAAAGCTATTAAGGATGTGGATATTGACGACAACTCATTTATGTCTGTAGAGTCTATAATTCAGTCAATGACAAACGAAGAGCGTACCGATCCATCTATTCTCAACGCTTCTCGTAAAAATCGTATATCACGAGGTTCGGGTCGCTCGATAGTAGAAATAAACCGACTTATCAAACAATTCTCCGATATGCAAAAGATGATGCGTGCCGTGCAGAAAGGAGGTATGAAACCTCAACGTGGAGGAAAACGTAAATAATGCGTATATTAATAACAGGCTCAACAGGATATATAGGTCGTCGGGTGGTGGCTTCGCTTTTAGAGGTTATGCCCGAAGCCGAGATTGTAGCACTCTGTCGCGATGTGGATAAAGCCGATAGGCTCTGCCACTCAAAACGTTGCATTAATGTGTCGGTCAATGATATGGCTCATTTTGTACCTCAATTTGCCCCACAATTAGTCCTGCACCTTGCCACACTATCTACTAGTAGCGACGATACCGATATTATTCAGCCTATAATCGACACCAATATAACTTTTGGAGTGCGACTGCTCGATATATTATCTACAACAAATAGTCTACGCCTCTTTGTGAATGTTGGCTCTTTTGCCGAATATCGCAATGGCTTGAACGCTGGGCAGCACGATGCATATCTCTACACAGCTACAAAGTCGGCATTCCGTCATTTTGTGGAGTACTATTCTGCTAAATGTGGTTTTAAGCACATTACAACAGTCCCTTATACAGTGTATGGTGGCAACGATACTGCCAAAAAACTGATGGACTATATGGTGGAGAGTGCCACAGCCATCGAACCTGTAAAGATGACTGCCGGCGAGCAGATACTCGACTTTGTACACGTCGATGATATAGTACGTTTTTTTGTAAATGTAGCTTTGGCAGCCAATGACGAGTTGCGTTTTCAGTTGCTTGCCGATGGTGAGGAGTTTCATCTCGGCACAGGCGTAGGCACAAAAGTTCGACACCTTGCCGACATTATATCTGACAAGATGGGTGTTCCGCTTAATATAGAGTGGGGCGGTCGTCCATATCGTCCACTCGATGTGATGTATGCCGTTGCCCCCATCAAAACCAACAGCATATTTTTCAATTGGCACGCCAACATTACCCTTAGTCAAGGTCTCAACCTAATGCTCGGTGAGGGAAAGTAAGCATATAATATATAAATCTGAAAATCACAGACATAGAACAGTTAATAAAGGATGGCGAGAGCCGACAACTGGAGTTGAAAAAGTCCACTGGCGAGCTCAAAGATGCTATGCACACTGCCTGTGCTTTTCTTAATACCGATGGCGGTTGGTTGATATTTGGTGTAACTCCCACATCGTTGCGAATTATAGGTCAATAAGTTGCCGACAATACTCAGCGAGAAATAGCAAACGCATTGAGCGGATTAAAACCAGCCATTCAGGTAGATGTGGATTATGTAGATGTGCCATAATACGAAAAATACAATCTTACTATTTCATCCGCATCAAAAATATTGTTTGACCGATGATGGTAAAATGTTGAAAGATGGCATATACAGAGAATAGCATATTGAAGAAAATAAACTTTTGTGAAACCGATTTGTAATTGACATTAAAAATTCAAACCTTATGGTAGATAAAAATTATTGTATGAGTTCGTTTTTGTCGTTTAGGTACATAAAGGACGAAAATAAGGATTTCTATGAGGGTATGTTTCATAGAAATTATGAGCCTGTCGCTAATCGCTATCGTGTTGTGTGTAATAGTGCTGCTGCCCTTGGCGAAGAAATGGAACGTACTATGGCTATCAAGGCTACCAAACGTTCGGCAGTGCTGCTTAGTGGTGGTATGGACTCTGCAATAGTGGCATCGTTTATGCCTCGCGGTTCAATAGCTTATACTTTCGAATCGAAAGCCGAAGGCGCACTAAACGAGGTGGAGCGTGCTGCACAATTTGCTGCACAATATGGTTTGATACATAAGGTTGTGCCTATCGAGTGGTCCGATTTCGACTTCTATGCTCCTCGGCTTATGAAGATGAAAGGTGCACCAATCCACTCTATTGAGGTGCAAATATACAAGGCGGCTCTTATGGCTAAAGCCGAAGGGGTAGATTGTATGTTTGTAGGAGAGAGTGCCGACCTTATTTATGGCGGTATGGACAAACTTCTATCTAAGGATTGGAAGTACGATGAGTACAAAACTCGATATGCGTTTGTAAATCCAAGCGATGTGTTGCACGATAGCGTTGATATGGATGCAGAGTTTGCTCCTTATCGTAAGGGTGTTGATGATATAGATTTCGAAAAATTTTTAGAAAAAGTGTTCTCGATAGAGAGTTCAGGCTCGTACTACAATGCCTTCCGCTGTGCCGATTTAGAATATTTCGACCCCTTTGCCTGGACAGTTATGTCCGACCCTTTGGATTTGGCAAGAGTGCGTAGTGGCGAGTCGAAATACATAGTTCGTGAACTTTTTGCGAAGCGTTACCCTACAATACCAGTACCAAATAAAATACCAATGCCTCGTGCTGTGGCTATTTGGCTTAAAGATTGGGCAGGACCAAAACGACCAGAGTTTAAGACTTTCGATGTCTCTAAACTAACCGGCGACCAGAAATGGCTTGTCTATGTATTGGAAAAATTTTTAGATCTTAACGAGTAGCACAAGTATTCAAAGAGGTTCTATAAATTTACGGTGGTTCAATTCCTAATTTATAGAATCTCCCTAAAACATTACTCTATGTTACAAATCTAAAATCTATCAGAAAACAATGATTATAGGATATACCACAGGTGTTTTCGACTTGTTTCATATAGGACATCTCAATTTGCTTCGTAAGGCAAAGTCGCAGTGCGACTACTTGATAGTGGGTGTTACTACCGACGAATTGGTGATGTACAAAAATAAGCGAGCCGTAATACCTTTCGAAGAACGGCGACAGATAGTAGAGGCTATAAAATATGTCGATAAGGCTGTTGCTCAAGAAAATATGAATAAGATGGAAGCGTGGCAAACTTACCATTTCAACAAAATGTTTGTTGGCGACGATTGGAAAGGTACTCCCAAATGGGATGCTTTTGAGCGACAATTTGCCGAAGTGGGTGTCGAAATTGTCTATTTCCCTTATACAAAAGGTACTTCATCTACACTTATCAACGAAACATTAATAAATCTGCGAAACGCATAAAAATAAAACTATAACTTATGTCACCTGTCCCGCGAATTTCAGTCGTAGTACCCATTTATCGTGCTATGCCCTTTTTGAAAAAGTGTCTCGATAGCCTTTTGTCGCAAAAGGCCGTGAACGATATGGAGATATTGTGTATAGACGATTGTGGCGGTGACGATAGTGTGGAGTATATTGTGGCTCTTATGCAGTCGCATCCACAAAAAAACAGACTGCGGCTCTATTCTATGCCACATAATAGCGGTGCTTCGGTAGCAAGAAATTATGGGCTACAAATGGCACAAGGCGAGTATGTGGGTTTTGTCGATGCCGATGATTGGTGTGAAGTGGATATGTATTCAAGCCTGTTAGAAGCCGTGGTTCGAGAAAAAACCCAATGGGGATATTGTATTGGTCAGAAAGATTTTGCCAATGGCGCAAGCGAATTGTTGTCGCAACCAGCGATACCGAGTGGTGCGATTACTCCCGATAGCAGGCGGAAACTATTGACCGAAGGAGTGGCTTATTTTTGGACTGGCTTATATAACCGCCAATTCCTTATAAACGAAGCTATTACTTTCCCCGATGGAAAGTTCTCGGAAGATAGCTATTTTTGGTACACTGTGCTGATGCACTCCGAAAGCGTGGCTGTGATCGATAGCGTGGGTTATCACTACAATATACAAGATAATAGCGTGTCGCGACGCCCCGATATTACCAAAGCAGAACAGAAACAAGCTATGTATTCCGATTTTATAGATCGTATGCGCTCCGAGGATTTGTATCTCGATTTTGCTCTGGAACTCGACTACCTATATATTAAAAAAGGGCTACTAATACCGCTAATGATTAAGGCTATAAACCATCCGGATACGACTAATAGCTACTATCGTCAAATGATACGCCAAGCTGCTACCGACAAGGTTGATGTGGCACACAACTCCTATCTCCAGCGAAATACTAAATACCGCCTTCTACTCTCAGCCTTTCGCATTAGTGGGCAGTTGGTTTCTAAAGTCCTACGACAAAAATTCGACATTGACCCTTTTTAAGAGTGGATTTTATATTTAAGACATAGAAGAATCTCTACTAACATTCAAACAATTGACAAAAACATTATTCAAGCATAATTTATGAAACATATCGACTGGAAAAAAATCGTTCCACACGTAGCAGCCATTGCTCTGTTTTATTTGGTAACAATCACCTATTTCTCGCCATATTTTTTCGATAATATGTCACTTTCACAAGGCGATGTAGTTAGTTATATGGGGTGGGGTGATGATGTGCGTCAACATTATAAGGCTACTGGCGAAGTTGACCATTGGTCGAATTCAATGTTTGGTGGTATGCCTTCAAATTATGCTTATCCGCCAAAATCTAATAATATATTTGGCTATATTCAGCACGTGGCACTTGGTTTTATGAATATCAATATTCCGGGCGCATTTTTTGCATATATGCTTGGTTTTTATCTCTTTATGCTTGCTCTTGGTTGTACTCCATGGCTTAGCATAATAGGTGCTGTGGGGTATGCCCTCTGTTCGTATAATCTGATAATTATCGATGCCGGACACGTAAGCAAAGCCCTCGTTATGGCTACTATTGCTCCTGTTCTTGGCGGTATCATTCTCACCTATCGAAAGCGATATATATCGGGTATTGCTCTTACTCTTATTGCTACTGGTCTTAATGTGTTTTGGAATCATCAACAGATAACCTATTACCTTTTGATAGCTATCGTAGCTCTTGCCGTGGCATATTTTGTGGAGGCTATTCGTCATCATACGTTACTGGATTTTTTAAAGTCGAGTGCAATTTTAGTTGTTGTGGCACTGCTTGCCGTAGCTCCTGCTGTCGATAAACTTATACCTACTATGGATTTCTCAAAAGAGACTATGCGTGGCGGTGCGGTACTAAAGGCTGATGCTAAAGGCGAAAAAGAGTATTCAGGTTTGGATATAGACTACGCTTATCAGTGGAGTTATGGCAAGGCTGAGACTATGACACTGCTTATACCCAACTTTTATGGCGCCAGCTCGCACTACAATATAGGTCGTGATTCGCAAACTTACGATGCTCTCCGTCCTACAGGTCAGGCTGCCCAAATAGCCAATCACGCTCCTATGTATTGGGGCGATCAGCCATTTACTTCTGGACCGGTGTATATTGGTGCTATATTCTGTTTCTTGTTCCTTTTGGGAATGATTATCTGTCGTGGACCCGAGCGTTGGTGGATGCTTGCAGCGTGTATTGCTACTATCATACTTTCGTGGGGACGAAATCTCCCCGGAGTTAACGAATGGTTGTTTCACCATTTGCCTCTCTACAACAAATTCCGTACCCCATCAATGGCTCTTGTCATACCATCGGTGTTGATGGTTGCTCTTGGCATTATGGCTGTGCGACATATTATTGTTGCCAACGATAAAAAGAAATATCTGCGTCCACTTTATATTTCGGCAGGTGTTACTGCCGGTATATGCTTGATATTTGCTCTGTTTGGTAGTTCGATGCTTAGTTTTGCAGGTACGACCGATGCCAACTTGCCCGAATGGCTTCGTCCTGCCCTTATTGCCGACCGCAAAAGTATGATGACTATGGATGCTTGGCGTTCGCTCGGCTTTATAGCTCTTGCCTTTGCACTGCTATGGTTTTATATCCGCAAACCTTTCAATGTAAATATAGTATATGCCGTATTGGCAGTTTTGGTAGTTGCCGACCTTTGGATAGTTGACAAGCGTTTCCTTAATAGCGACAACTTCCAACCCGATAATAAAGCTAAGGATGTGCCTCTTACCGCTATCGACCGTGCTATACTTCAAGATACCGACCCTGACTATAGAGTGCTAAATCTTACTACTAACACGTTTAATGAGTCAATGACTTCATATCATCATAAGTCGATAGGCGGCTATAGCCCTGTTAAACTGCGCCGCTATCAAGATATTATCGACTATCATATAAGTGGACGTATTACTCCTTCGGTACTCAATATGCTCAATACCCGATATTTGATTGTAAATGGTCAGCAGGGACCAACTATTCAGCGCAACCCTGGTGCTTTGGGTAATGCGTGGTTTGTAGACGAGGTACGTTTAGTCGACTCTCCCGATGAGGAGATTACAGCACTCTACGATATCGATCCAAGTCGTACAGCATTGGTAGACCGCGAGTGGCAGACAACACTTCGAGACGAAGCCTCATTGGCAGGAGTAGATAGTGCAGCTACTATCAGCCTCACCGATTATCGTTCACCGGGACATCTCTTTTATCAGTCATCATCGTCAAAAGCGCAATTGGCAGTATTTTCCGAAGTCTTTTATAAGACATGGCAAGTGTTTATCGATGGCGAGCAGATGCCACTTATCCGTGCTAACTATATCCTTCGTGCCTTAGAAGTCCCAGCAGGACAGCACCAAATAGAATTTCGCTGTGTAGATAAGCTTTACGAAACCACACACACATGGTCGCTCGTTGCCTCTATCATCGTTGCATTAGTACTCCTCTCCCTTGCAGCATATAGCATAGTGGTTCAAGTAAGAAAGTAACCATCAAATCGATAAAGGTAACCATCTAATCCGAAGGATAAAAATCAGAAATATCGGAAAACGTACACTTTGTATTGGTTACTAATTTAATTTGTTCGTTGCAACGAACAAATTAAATTATGTGGTGAATATTGGCAAGATGAGTAGTTTAAAGAAAATGATATCGAATAGTCATTTTTTTAACCATAGTTTTAAGATGTCGAGTATAAAAGAGAAGTTTTTCAATAGTCGTCTACTCAATGAGTTAGATTCGCTGTATAAGTCTGTGGTGTTGGGCGACTTGCCTATTCGTTTTTCAAAACGTTGTATGCAGAAATGGATAGATAGAGGACATTTATCGCAGCAGCAGATGGCAGAGAAACTAAAACATCAGGAACATATACGTGTTGTGTTTTTTATGCAAAACCCAAGTATGTGGAAATACGACTATCTCTATCGTCTTATGGCGAAGTCGTCACGCTATGAGCCTATTGTGGTAGTAGTTCCATACAGTGTTCAGACACAGTACGATCAAAGTGAGATGGCGAGCGAACTCTCTCGTGCCGAGCAGTTTGCCATTCAAAAAGGTTACCGCTATATTTTAGCGTACGATTTTGAAGGGAAGAAATACGTCGATATTCGTGCAAAGGTCAATCCCGACATAGTTTTTTTTAGTATGCCATATAAAACTGCCAATAAGCACACTTATCTCTATCATTATCGTGATATACTTACCTGTTATGTGCAGTATGGTATAGCGTGCATCAATACCTATAAAGCAAACTACGATTTGGCATTTTTCAATTTGCTTTGGCGGTTTTTTGTGGAAACGGAGTATCATAAGGTCGACTCCCAAAATCACTCTTTTTGCCGTGGCGAAAATGTAGAGGTAGTCGGGTCTCTCGGAATGGAGGCTTTGGTAGACCCACATTATGTGCCTAAGGATGTGTGGAAAGCTGGTAACGATGGCAAAAAGCGAATTATTTGGGCACCTCATCACACAGTCGATTATCTATTCAATTTCTCCAACTTTTTAGTCTATTCCGACTTTATGCTTACTTTGGCCCAGAAGTATAAAAACAAGATACAAATAGCATTCAAACCGCACCCTTTTTTGCGATATAAGATGTTTAATATATGGGGGAAAGAGAAAACTGAGGCTTATTATCAGAGGTGGCAAGATATGGATAACACCCAACTGGAAGAGGGCAATTATATAGACCTATTTCTTACATCCGATGCTATGATGCATGATTGTGGCTCGTTTACTGCCGAATATCTATATACAGGAAAGCCTGTAATGTTTATGCAGCGCGACGATAAAGTACTTGACACGTGGACAGCTTTTGGCCGAAAATGTTTCGATATGCACTATGCAGGCCGAAACGAGGCGGATATTGAATTGTTTATAAACAATGTTGTTATTAGTGGTAACGACACTATGTATGACGAACGTACTAATTTTCGCAACAATACGTTGGTTATAAACGATGGTTTGCTCCCTTCTGAAAGAATACTCAAATCAATAAACGATTTTATTTCGTAATACCATTCATTCACCTATTAATTATGGATAAAATATTATTGATTTCGGCAGATTTCTTTGGTTATCAAGATAGTGTGGCACGTGCTTTTGAACGACAAGGTTTTCAGACCAAAGTTGTGACGTACGACGAACCTGTTCATCCATTCCGTGGATTGCTAAAGTGGCGTCACAAATTCTCTTGTCGCAAAGAGCAGTTGAGAGCTAAAAGTCGTCAGCGTTATGCTTTATATATCAGAGAAATATATCGTGAATACCGCCCAGAAATAGTTTTTGTGTTTAACGGCACGGTGTTGGAAGACGACACATTAGACTATTTCAGAAACAATGGTTCAAAGGTTATAGTGTGGATGTACGATAGTGTTCTTCGCCCACAGCGAGAAATATGTATATCTCATATTGACCATGCCGACCTGTTCTGTTGTTTCGAGCATTCCGATGTTGAGTATTATGCAGTGCAAGGCAAAAAAGCCTATTTCTTGCCTATGGCAGCCGATACCGATGTTTATCGACCATTGAACGAGGAGAAAATAATTGATATACTTTTTGTTGGTACTATCTATATTAGCCCCAAACGAATAGAGTATCTTGAGCGGTTAGCCGGGCAGTACCACGATAAACGCTTAGCGTTTTATGGACTTTATCGTCCAATATATAAAATGCCATTGCGTTGGTTATGGTTTAATCGTCGAGTTTTTCACAACTGTAATGTTTTTCCACAGGAAGTCAATCGGTTGATGGCACAATCCCGAATAGTTCTTAATATCCACAATCAGCAGACAGCCGATGGTGCAAATCCACGCCTATTCGAGGCAAGTAGTGCAGGAGCATATCAGATATGCGACCGCAATCATTATATAGAAACTCTATATCCTAATGGAGAAATAGGGCTTTATGACAACTTTGACCAGATGTGCCACCTCATAGACCACGCACTTATGCACGATATGACAGCCAATGCTCAGGCGGCACGCAAAATCACTCTCATCAACCACACCTTCGACAACCGAGTTGCCCAAATGTTACAATGGCTAAACGAAAAGTAGGGAATTTCGTTAGATAAATGGATTAATGTTTTCGACAGATTGTTGTTGGAATATTGAAATAAGAATTGAATAATTTTGCACTTGCTTGTTGAGAGTATAAATGAAAAAAGATAAGCTCGAAAGTTTGGTTAATTGAGAAAAAATGTATAACTTTGCACCCTCAAAGCGTGGTATAGCATATTCTGCGCTTTTTGTTGGCGATAAGTACAGAAAATAGTTATTGAAAATAAATAAATAAAATATTGAGTAGCAATGAAAAGAACATTTCAACCCTCTAACAGAAAGAGAAAAAACAAACACGGTTTTCGTGAGAGAATGGCAACAGCCAATGGTCGCCGCGTATTAGCTTCACGCCGCGCTCACGGACGTAAAAAACTCACCGTATCTGACGAATACTGCAAAAAAGCATAATACTGCTCGCATATTTATCGTAAAAAAGTCGGTTCAAAATCATTTTTATGATTTTGAACCGACTTTTTGTGCGTCAGAAGTGTAAACTTTTTTTCAGTTCAAGACGAGTACACTTTCTCCGATTCTGGCGAACCATGGACTGCTTTTGCAAGCCCGGGTATGGACGGAATGAAACCAAAACCTTCTTATGTGGCTCTTGTTATGCAGAAATGCTTCTGTATAGGGGGTACTGTAGTCGTTTCTGACGATGGCGACAAGATTGTAGTAAATGCAACTTCTGCAAAGGGTAGTACTTTCAAAATCAATGCCTCCAAACACAAAGGCAACCTATAATGGGTTAATGAATAAAACAGGAAACAGACTATCTAAAAACAATTTTAGATAGTCTGTTTCCTGTTTTATATCTGTTAGCGTCAGTCGCTTGACTGAACGCATAGCAGATTTTTTTGAGCGATAGGTTGTTTATTTCATTGATACTTCAACAGCTACAGCTACAGCTACTGTGGCTCCTACCATTGGGTTGTTGCCCATGCCGAGGAAGCCCATCATCTCAACGTGTGCTGGTACTGACGATGAACCTGCAAATTGTGCATCGGAGTGCATACGTCCCATTGTATCGGTCATACCATACGATGCTGGTCCTGCTGCCATATTATCGGGGTGAAGAGTACGTCCTGTTCCACCACCCGATGCTACCGAGAAGTATTTCTTGCCTTCGAGGTTGCACTCTTTCTTATATGTGCCTGCTACGGGATGTTGGAAACGTGTTGGGTTGGTAGAGTTTCCGGTAATTGATACATCTACTCCCTCGTGGTGCATAATTGCTACTCCTTCGCGTACATCGTCACAACCATAGCAATTTACTTTTGCACGGAGACCCTCGGAGTATGCTTTGCGGCTTACCTCTTTCAACTCGCCTGTGTAGTAGTCGAACTCGGTTTGTACGTATGTGAAACCATTGATACGTGATATGATTTTAGCTGCATCTTTTCCAAGTCCGTTAAGGATAACGCGTAGTGGTTGTTTGCGCACTTTGTTTGCCATCTCTGCTATTTTTATAGCTCCCTCGGCTGCCGCAAACGACTCGTGTCCTGCAAGGAATGCAAAGCATTGTGTCTCTTCACGAAGAAGACGTGCTGCCAAGTTACCATGTCCGATACCTACTTTGCGGTCGTCGGCTACCGAACCCGATATACAGAATGCTTGTAGTCCTTCGCCAATAGCTTCGGCTGCATCGGCTGCTGTTTTTACTCCTTTCTTGATAGCGATAGCTGCACCTACTACGTAAGCCCATTTAGCGTTTTCAAAACAGATAGGCTGTGTCTCTTCACACATCTTGTATGGGTCGATACCTTTTGCATCACAGATAGCTTCTGCCTCTTCTATTGAGTTAATGCCGTAACCTTTCAATACTTCGAGGATATGGTCGATACGACGATCCTGACTCTCAAATTTTACTTCATGTTTTGCCATTTGTTGTCCTCCTCTTTTGATTATTTGTTACGTGGATCGATATATTGTGCTGCCTCTTTGAAGCGTCCGTATGTGCCTTTGGCTTTTTCGAGTGCTTCGGTAGCATCAATTCCTTTTTTAACCATCTCCATAAATTTGCCAAGGTGTACAAATTCGTAGCCTATTACTTCACCATCGGCATCGAGTGCCATACGTGTGCAGTAACCCTCTGCCATTTCGAGATAGCGTGTGCCTTTTGCCAAGGTGCCAAACATTGTACCTACTTGTGAACGTAGCCCTTTTCCAAGGTCTTCGAGCGAAGCACCTACTACAAGTCCGCCCTCAGAGAATGCTGATTGAGTACGTCCGTACACAATTTGAAGGAAAAGTTCGCGCATTGCTGTGTTTATTGCATCGCAAACAAGGTCGGTATTTAGTGCCTCAAGAAGGGTTTTGCCTGGGAGAATTTCCGAAGCCATTGCTGCTGAGTGGGTCATACCCGAGCAACCAATTGTCTCTACCAATGCCTCTTGAATGATACCCTCTTTAACGTTGAGAGTTAGTTTACAAGCACCTTGTTGTGGTGCGCACCAACCAATACCATGGGTCAAGCCCGATATATCCTTTATCTCTTTGGCTCTTGTCCATTTGCCCTCTTGGGGTATTGGAGCAGAAGCATGAGTGGCTCCTTTTGCCACTACACACATGTTTTCTACTTCGTGTGAATAAATCATACCTTAAAAAGTTAATATATTATTGTTCTATTTTGTTGATACACAATGCGTTTATTTTTGCCGCATTTCTATTGCAAAGTTACTAATTATTTTGCACATTGGCTAATTTTATTTTGCACATTGGCTAATTTTATTTGCACGTATACAGATTTTATTTGTTGGGGTCTAATAAAATTTGATATTTAAGGGAGGTTCTATAAATTCATTTTTTTGAAAATATAATTCTGATTATAAATTCTCTTGCGTGCTTTTGGCTTTAAGCTAACGCAGGATGCGCCTTAACATTGCTTAAAAGCAAGCTTTACGCTCTGCATTCGGCTTTCACTGTGTTTGTTTTTATACGGCAGATTTACTTTTAATCTCAATCACATAGCCCGCTATGCTCTTTTGATTTAAACGCAAAATCTGCTCGCCTATAAATCAAAAATCCCAGCTCGGTGAATTTATAGAACCTCCCTTAACTAATATCTACGCCAGCGAATAGTAGTGAGGGGGTGTGCCATGATACATAGTTGGGGGCATCGTCGGCTACTGCCACTAAATTGTTCCAGAGGGTGAGCATATTGCCTGTTATTAGCATTTCCGATATAGGGTGTATGCAGATTCCATTCTCTACCATAAAGCCTTCTATGCCGAATGAAAAGTCGCCGGTTGTTGCGTTGCTGTTGCCGCCATTAAAGCCTGTTATGAGTAGTCCTCGTTCCATTTGCGCTATTAGATTGGCTTGTGTGCCGCAGCAATTGCCAAATTCGAGTATGGTAGTCCCCCCTCGTGTGGCTGTGATGTTCATTTTGCGACTCATATATAGCGATATTAGATAGTTGCAGAGCGTGCCGTCTTTGATTATAGGCATATCCGAAAGTGGGCGACATTCGTTGTCGAACAGTGCAGCTCCTATCATTCCTCGTTGTGTGGGTGTGTCGGTGAGTGTTAGTAGTGGCGATACTATTTGTTCGCCTTTTTTATCGAGTAGAAAGCTGTTTTTGTAGTATTGTGCATTGCCCCCGATAGCTGCAATTAGTGGGTTAAGAAGTTTGCTAACTACAAGTCGGTCAACTACTATGTTGTATCGTCCCGATGCTATACGTTTTGCCCCGCGTTTTGCAATGGCTTTGTTGAGTGCCGCAGTGCCTATGTCAGATTTTGTTAATTCTCCCCAACGAGTGCTTGCAGTATACATATAATCTTCGGTTCGCTCATCGTCATACCCTTTTACGCTAATGTTTGCCGAAATAGAGTAGTGTGTAATGTTATTTTTACCGCAGAATCCATTAGAGGTCATAACAACCTTTTTCTGCTTGCTACTTGATACTGCTGCAGTGGCAGACACCGTATCGGGGTGCGACATCTCGCTGCATAGTGCATTTGCCACTTCGCTTTTCTGCTCGAATGTAGTGGCGAAATAGTGGGGGTCGACCAAGCCTAAATCATCATCTTTGGGGCTTTGGTAATACTCTTCTGTTTTTGGCAGGTAGCGGTGTCGGTCTTCGGCTAAGTGGCGTGTATTGGCCACGTTTGTGTTTATGAACTGTCGTAGGGTATCGTAGTTGAGTCGGTTAGTATCGACTATAGAGTATCGACCATCTACAAAAAGTTCTATTGCCATTGAACGTGACTCTTCGCCGCTTACGTAGTCTTGCTCGCCATCGCGCCACTCCACGCTGTCGCTTGTACTGCTTTGCAGCACAACTTTTGCTTCACGGCATCCTGCATCTAATGCACATTGTATGGCATATTCACATAGCGAGTTGTCGTCTGTTATATTTGGTTTCATTTTATTGTTCGTTAAATTTGTTTGGACTTTTATGTTGGCAGTGCTGATTGATGTTTTTTGGATTTATTTTCCGATAGTGCAAATTTACACAATTCGGGGCACTCCCACAAATATAAAGTGCATCAGATTGGTTTTAATCTGATGCACTTATTCAACTTTGTTTGTTGTAGAGAATGCTACTGCTTGTGTTCAAGCATATTTTTTATGGTCATCAATTCGTGTTTAATTAGAATGATGTCCGTTGCCATATTCTTTAGGTCGACATTGGCTCCCTCACGTACGAGGTCACTCACCGTCACACCTAAGTATTCGGCTATTTGTACTAAACGCAAGAAAGGCACGTTGGTCTCTCCACGTTCGATCTTGGTGTATGTGTTTAGAGAGCAGCCAAGATCTACTGCAGCATTCTCTTGTGTCAAGCCTTTAGCTTGACGGGCTTTGCGGATATTCCGTCCCAATGTTTTCAATTCCATAGTACAAATTTAGAGAAAAGAAGTCAACAAAATGCACCTCTATGAGTGGTAGAATAAACCACTCTGAATGTGTATGGGGGGGGGGTAAATTCGTAATTAATAGTTTTTTAGTTTCGTAAAAGTGTCTTTGTTCGTTGCAAACTGAAGCGGCGTGTACCTTGATAAGTGGTATTTTTAGAACCTCGCTCATAAAATTTTGGGTGTATTGACCTCTGCCAATGCACCCAAATTATATGTCCGATACTATAAATATTAGCTGTAAATTAGCTGCTAATTTTAGAGTGGTGGTTATTTTTTACAGCAAGTATTGCGATGAGATTGACTCGTTGCAGTACACTTTGTGAATGGTGTCGGCAAAGAGTTCGGCAACCGATATAACGTGAACTTTTGAGCAGCGAGTAGTATCGAAAGGAATAGAGTCGGTAAAGATAAGCTCGGTCATTTTCGAGTTCATTACGTTTTCTACGGCTTTACCCGACATTACAGCGTGTGTTACCATAGCACGTACCGTTTTTGCTCCGTTGTCCAACATTAAGTCGGCAGCTTTGCAAAGGGTGTTTGCAGTGTCAGCCATATCGTCTACAATTAGTACGTTTTTGCCTTTAACATCACCGATAATGCTCATATTCGATACCACGTTGGCTTTTTCACGAGTTTTGTGGCAAAGTACCAATGGCACATCGAGGTGTTTAGCGTAGGTTTGTGCGCGTTTCGAACCGCCAACGTCTGGAGAGGCGATGACTAAGTTTTCGAGTTGCATATTTTTTATGAATGGCACGTAGATGGTAGATGCATACAAGTGGTCTACTGGCACATCGAAGAAACCTTGGATTTGGTCGGCATGGAGATCCATAGTGATAATACGGTCTACTCCTGCTTTAGATAGCATATCTGCCACAAGTTTAGCACCAATAGCTACACGTGGTTTGTCTTTGCGGTCCTGACGAGCCCATCCGAAGTAAGGCATTACTGCTATGATTTTGTAAGCCGAAGCACGCTTAGCGGCATCAATCATCAGCAGAAGTTCCATCAAGTTGTCCGAGGTAGGGAAGGTAGACTGTACTAAGTAGACGTAGCATCCACGTACTGTCTCGTCGTACCAAACAGTAAATTCTCCGTCGGAGAAGTGCTGACAGGTACATTTACCAAGCTCGCATCCGAGTTTGTCGCAGATTTTCTCTGCCAAGTAGCGGCTCGATGAGCCTGAAAATACTTTATAAGGTAAATTCATAGTAAACTTGTATTTTTATTGTATTTATGGTTTCTCTCTGTTCCCAATGACAAGCAGTGTGGCTGTTTTAGCGTAACGTGTCTGTAATACGCTACATAAATATGTTTGCTATTGTCGATACTACAATATGCTAACTGCTTGTATGGTAAATTGTTGTGCGGCTGAAATGTTGTCAAGAGTTGTTATCCCTACCACAACGGCAAAGGTACAACATTTTATTGAGTTGTTTCGTCTATTGGAGTGTAAATATTAATTAAAATGTTACACACCAATGCTTAATGCACTATTTGCATAGTTTGAGTGTGTTGTAATACTATGTAGATAGTGGGTGTTGGTTGGGTGTTTTGTTGCGCTTATGAGGTTTAACTATTTAAGCTTTGTCATAAAGCGTTCGCAGTTTACGATGAAGCGGTCGTGGTGGGCTGTGCCTATAATATTGCCGTTGTCGTCTGTCGCTCTAATTGTGAGCGATATTTTGCGTCCGTCAATACGCTCTATTTCTGCTTCGATGGTAACAAGAGTGCCTACTTTCGATGCTTTAGAGTGGTCGGCATTGATGGATATGCCCACAGTGGTGTCGCCTTCGGTGGTGTGCGAGGCGCAAAGTTTCATTGCTGTGTTTTCCATCCATGCTATCATACGTGGCGTGGCAAGTACTTCGAGGGTGCCTGAGCCTAACTGAGTAGCAGTATCTACGGCTTCTACTCTAAATTGTTGTGCAAGTCGTGTCATAATATTGTAGTATTTATTGATAGTTGCTATAAGGTCAACTTCATATTTTGGAGATAAACCGCCAAGAGAACTATCTTTTGTGTTTATTTATGAAAAATACATTTCTTTTTTATGGGGTTTGGCACGGTTTTTGTATGTTATAGAGTGTAGGGAGGTTCTAAAAATTAGGGGTAGAACCAATTTCAATTTTTTGTGATTTATTTATTGGAAGCTTTTCGACTTTATATAAAATGTAGGTAATTTTCATTCTCGTAGCTCGCTACGTTCATTCAATAACTTCCATTTTGCTTTTAGCAAAAATGGGATGCGCATTAGCAAAACATAGGGTAAACTCTTTTTTGCTTTCGACTTTCACTGTTTTTCTGCACATCTAAAGCTCAAAAATCTTCACAACCTAATTTTAGGATCTCCCTATAAGTAGTTATTTTTTCATAAAAGTGTTTTTATTGATGTAGTGGTTGTCGGGAGACAGCCGCTACTTTTTTTATGCTCCTTGCTATCAGCATATAATGCTTGATATGGGGCTATAAAATGAAATCATTTTGCACTTTTATTAGTTATACTACAGAGCGTAGTTGAAGCCGACAGAGATTAATTCGCGGAATTGAATTTTAGGTTTTCCGCCATCGGCAGGGACAACTGTTGAATCGTAACGAGGGTTGAGTGATACTTTAGCAGAGAGGAAACGATTTATTTTAAAGTTGCCTATCACTTCTAAATCGGTTTCGATACCTTTTTTCTCGCCCACATAGTTACCGAAGAATGCAAATTTCACCTCCATTTCTATGTAGTCGTTGAAGGTGTGGCTCCAACCCACACGGAGCAAAGCACCAAGTTGATGAAGAGTTTGTTGTCCTTCGGGGATACCAACTATGTTTTCGATAGATTGGTCGGGTGCAACCGATGCGTGGTGTGTGGTGTCGGCTACGTGTACGAGTTTGTACGACACTGGCGACAGGAATACGGTGAGTTCGTTTTTGTACTTATAGTCCATACCGAGTGAGAAGTTTACACGGATAGGAGAGAATGGACCCGATGAACGAACGTAACTTTGTGGCTGGTATGTGTTGAAGAGGTTGGTCTGGAAGTCGAGTTCGGCAGTGTAGAAGAACGATTTGAAAGCTTTCAAGCCGAGTTTACTATTCAGACGAAGAAGGTCATCGTTTATGCCTAACCAACGAAGCGAGTCGCTGCTTGTACTGTTGGCGCCAAGTTTCCACTCTAATTTATTGTCCCACTGCAAGTTTTTATGGTTAGAGTAGTTGCAGTAGCCCATAGCGTAGAGGTTAATGGCAAGGTTACTTTCACCACCCTTATACCAGTTTGGCGATATGTAGTTTTGTGATGCTTGTATTTGGAATTTTGCACCTGCTTTCCAACGAGGCTCTTTGTAGCCCTCTACTTCTATGCCCGATGTTTTGTCTATGACCGGAGTCTCTTTCATGGCCAATGCTAACTCTTTAGTGTTTACGCCCTTTATAGCTGTGTTTTGTAGTTCGGAAGCCTCGGGGAGTTGGCTTACGTGGTAGTCGTAAAGTTCGGGTTCGGTGGCACTAATATATTTTTTGCTTTCGTTGCGTAGCGAAACTATGGTAGCATCGTCATCGTTCAAACTTTTACTAATTTGAGCAGGCGCACCCGATACCCAATCGAGAAATAGTGGGTTATGCGATGAGGTTGCCATTGCCTCTTGGTGTATAACGCTTAAATCCTCATCGGTTAGTAAATTGCCTTTTGTGTACGATAGCGAAGGCATTATAGGACGCGGAGTTTTGTAAACTCGTGCTAAACTCTTTTTTGTTGTTTTTGCCTTTGGGGTGGTTGAGTATGTTATTGATGTGTTGTTGCTTTTGGTTTGGCGAATAGCGTTGCTGCGAGAGAACGAGTTGGCTATAATGGAGCTTGCAGGTTTAGTGTCGGGGGTGGTGGTGGTAGAAAGGGTAGTGGTGGTGTTTTGCGATGTAATTGTTTGAATTGAAGTTTGTGGTTTAGCAGCTTGTGTAGCGGTTTGCGAGTTGCTTTCTAGCCAATTAAGTAGTTCTTCCTCAGATACGGTGGTGGTATCTGTCTGTGCTGCCACATTAAGGGCAAGGCACGTTGCAAAAAGTAGTAGAGATAGTTTCATAATGTAGTGTTTTAGGATTATTACGATGAACCTATTGTAATTTCTTATTTATGTGTCTTTAGTGTTGTTCTAAAAATTAAGGATAGAACCACTTTTAGTCGTTTTCGTAATTTTGATATAAGAAGTCGTTGTATGGGAAACGTTTTACGTGTATCTCTTTTACACGTTGGTATAGAGTGTTTTTTAGTTCTTCGATGTTTGTTTTTTCTTTGGCTGAGATAAATATGCAGTTGTCGCCAAGGTTTGCCATCCAAGTGCGCTTTAGGTCATCGAGACTATAGTTTTCACGTCGCATTGGGGTCATATCGTCCTCGTCTTTGGGCGAGAATGTAAAGGCATCGGTCTTGTTGAACACTAATATTGTAGGTTTCTGTTCGTGGCACACGTCAAGAAGGGTTTTGTTGACCACTTCGTACTGCTCCTCGAAATTTGGGTGTGATATGTCTATAACGTGAACCAATAGGTCGGCTTCTCGCACTTCGTCAAGGGTGCTTTTGAACGACTCTACTAGGTGGTGTGGCAGTTTGCGGATAAAGCCAACGGTGTCGGTAAGCAAGAATGGTAAGTTTTCTATCACTACCTTGCGCACTGTGGTGTCGAGGGTGGCAAAGAGTTTGTTTTCGGCAAAAACATCGCTTTTTGATAGTAGGTTCATCATTGTAGATTTGCCGGCATTGGTGTAGCCCACAAGAGCCACACGCACCATCTTGCCACGATTTTGTCGTTGTGTTGTCATTTGCTTGTCAATGTCAACCAAATGGCTTTTTAGTAGCGATATGCGTTGAAGTATTATACGGCGGTCGGTTTCTATTTGTGTTTCGCCGGGACCGCGCAATCCAATACCACCGCGTTGACGTTCGAGGTGTGTCCATAAACGGGTCAGGCGAGGCAACATATATTGGCATTGCGCCAATTCAACTTGCGTTTTGGCGTATGCAGTTTGTGCTCGTTTAGCAAAAATATCGAGAATTAGGTTTGTGCGGTCGAGTATCTTTATTTGCAGTTCACGCTCGATGTTGCGTAGTTGTAGAGGCGACAGCTCGTCATCGAATATAACCATCTGCACCTCCTCTTCTGTCTCCTCGCGTAGCTTTATGTACTCTTTTATTTCGGCAAGTTTGCCCTCGCCAACAAAGGTGCGAGGGTTTGAGTAGTCGAGTTTCTGAAAGAAAGTTTTCAGCACCTTAGCACCTGCGGTATCGGCTAAAAAAGCTAACTCGTCTATGTATTCTTGCGCTTTAGCCTCTTTCTGTTGTGGGGTAATTAAGCCAACAAGAATGGCGTTTTCGCTATATATTTCGGTGATTTCTATTGCCATATATGGTAATTTCGATATTTGCCTTTTGTCAGGAAGTTTTTTTGAACTACAAAGGTACAACAATTTTCTAAGTCGTATCTTATTTGTTGACCTTTTTTATTTTTTTTACTCATTGGTGGCAAGAAGGGTTTTACTCATTATGTAATATATCTTTGTTGCTATTGTTTTTTGTCTATTCAGACTGAATGTTTCAAAAGTGTTAAAATCGAGAGAATTTAACATTACGATAAGTACCTGAAAACTTTGTAACCTTAAATAGTTTCCGATAATAGATTGATACATAGATGATTAATTGCTTATTTTGAATAATTAACACAAAATTAACTATAAAATTAATCGTCGTATTGAGAATATTTGTACCTTTGTTGTGTTAACATTTGGGTGGGCTATACCGATTAGTCGGATAGCGTTACTAATTGATAATCTTGATATTACAAATGACTGAAGTAGACTTAAAAACACGAATTATCCGAATATCTGGCGAAATGTTTTTCAACTATGGAGTAAAAAGTGTAAGTATCAACGATATTTGCGCTGAACTTCATATCTCGAAAAAGACATTCTACACCCAATTTGCGCAAAAAAACGATTTGGTGTCAGAGTTCTTAAATCGTATCAGTGAAAAAAAGATTTACAATCATCAAGCGTTGTTGGAAAGCGATAATATAGTGATGTATCTGCTTACCAATTGTAAGAAAATTGCAGAACCTACAGCTCTGCAAAAACACGCTGCTCTTCATTTCGATTTGGAGAAATACTATCCAGAGCTATATAATAGTTTTCAGAAGCATGTTGACCAGCAGAGTGAACAGTTCTCTGCCGAAATGTTGCAATGTGGTATTGAGCAGGGTTTGTTTCGTGACGATATAGATATCGAAGTAATGTCGGTATTTATGACACGTTGGTGCAACAATTTGTTGTCGTCTGATACTAAGTCGTGGTCGCCAAATCGCAAAGTGACATTTTTGATTGATATATTTATGCGTACAGTGTGTACCGCAAAAGGACTTGAATACTATCTGAATTATAGATAGTAAGACTGATAAATAGAAAATTAATAATTTTTTGAATAATAACCATAAACAACTTTTATATTACTAACCTATGAAAAAGAGAATCCTCGGTTTGATCCTTGGCTTTGTTGCCATATCTTCGCTCTCTGTCATGGCTCAATCATCGGCAACGGCCAGTGAAGAGGGGCGTGAGTTGGAAATTTCACTTCAAGAGGCTCGTGAGTTTGCTCTTGCTAATAATAGAGCTTTGAAAAATGCCGACTTGGAAGTTAAAAAAGCATACGCTGCTCGTTGGCAGACAATAGCTTCGATGCTTCCGAATGTTGATGCCAAATTTGACTATCAGAATATGCTTGGCTACTCAATAGATCTTGGCGCAGGCCCTGGTATTCCTATGAACCCAAGTGGTACTATCGGTATCACAGCCTCTATAGCTATTAATGGTCAGATGATTGTGGGTGCACTTTTGCAAAATGTAGCTATCGATATGCAAGACATAAACTATCGTCAGTCGGAACTCGATATAGTGTCGAACGTAGAGACATACTATATTACTGCACTTGCAATGGAAAAAACAGTGTCGCTCTTAGACTCTTCGCTTATAAATCTCGAAAACCTTTACAATATAACCCTTAATTCGGTAAAAGCTGGTGCTGCCGAGCAGACTGCTGCCGATCAGATACAGGTGCAGGTGTCGAGTATGCGTAGCGTTATTAACTCTACTCGTCGCTCGGTAGAGATGGTTTACAATGCATTGGCACTTCAGTTGGCAACGGGTACTGAACGCCGTTTGGTTCTTACCGATAAGCTTGATAATGTGCTAAACGTAGAGGCTGCACTCCAACTCTTAAAGTCGGACTTTGTTTTAGACCGCAACTACTCTTATCGCCTTGCAGAGAAGAATGTAGAGCTTGAAAAGAAAAATGTTATAATGGCCGGTATGGCTTACGTGCCTACCATCAGTGCATTCTATCAATATTCGTACAAGACCTATTTTGGTAAAGATGCAGGTTTTAATATGACTCCTCCTAACGTTCTTGGTGCATCTATTTCGCTCCCTATCTTTTCGAGTGGTCGCCGCTCGGCTGCTATTACCGAAAAGAAACTTGCCGTACAAGCTGCCGAAAATACCCTTGCCGATGCTCGCGATGGCTTAATGGTACAACACAAGCAACTCTGTTACGACTTGTCTTCGGCTTACGAAGATTTTGATATTCAGAAGTTTAATATTGATGTATCGCAACGAGTGTTCAATAGCACAACAAACAAGTTTGAACAGGGCTATGCTTCGAGTTTGGAATTAACAAACGCCAGTATGTCGCTCCTTACAGCGCAAAACGACTATGTGCAGTCTATCCTAAAACTTGTCAACGCACAAATATCATTGAAAAAATTGTTAAACAACTAAATAGTAGCGATGTTGACCCACATAAAAAACGGAGGTCAATCGTAAAAATTAGAAAAAACACATTATATATATAGTTATGAAATCGTTTAAGCATTTAGCAACATTTGCATTCGCTCTATTGGCATTAGTGTCTTGCGGTAAAAAAGATTCGACCGATGGAAGTGCTGATAGTGAACGTGTGGAAAAAGTACGAGTACTCACTCTTAAAGAGGAGACTATAACTCGTGAAATCAATCTCAGCACCATACTACAGGGCTATGAGACACGCAATGTGTCGCCTTCGGTGACTGGTATTATTGAGAAAATTTATGTAGAAGAGGGCGACCACGTGCAAGCGGGTCAGAATATAGTACAAATGGACCAAATGCAGTACAAAACTGCACAACTCCAGTTTGCTAACCTTGGTGTTGACCTTAACCGTGTAGAAACTCTCTTAAAATCGGGAAGTGCTACTCAACAACAGTACGACCAACTAAAGTTGGCATACGACCAAACAAAAGAAAATCTCGATTTCTTGGAGAAAAACATCTATTACAAAGCTCCATTTTCGGCAGTTGTTTCTGCTAAAAACTACGAAGATGGCGAGCTTTATAACGGTGCTCCTATCCTCACTCTCACCCAAATATCTACTCTTAAGGCCGAAGTAGCTATACCAGAGAGCTATTTCCCATTGGTAAAAAAAGGTACTAACGTAACAATACATTCCGATATTTATCCTGGACGCACATTTGTAGGAACTGTTGAGGTTATATTTCCAACAGTAGATCCAGCAAGCCACACTTTTATAGCTAAAGTAAAAATAAACAATGCTTCTGGCGAACTTCGTCCTGGTATGTACACCTCAGTATCTTTAGGTTTGGGAGAGGTTGATGCTATCTTAGCTCCTTATCAAGCAGTATTGAAACTTCAAGGTTCAAACGACCGCTATGTGTTTGTTAACAATAAAGGAACTGCTCGCCGTGTAGCCGTTACTCTTGGTCAACGTTTCGACGATCGTACAGAGATTTTCTCTGACGATATTCACGAAGGTGATGAACTTGTTGTTGTTGGTCAAGGTCGTTTGGTTGACGGAGTGAAACTCGACATTCAAAAATAAATGATGAGTGGCTATTATCATTTTTGTATTTTGTTAAAATGATTCAACCACGAAGTATAGAAAACATTATTAATTACTTACATAACTATGAGTATATATAAAACGGCGATTGATAAGCCTATTACAACGATACTTATATTCGTGGCAGTTTTGGTTATAGGCGTATTCTCGTACGTGTCGTTACCTATCGACCAGTTGCCCGAAATTGAGCCGCCATTTATATCGGTGATGACAGCTTATCCCGGTTCTAATGGTACTGAAATCGAAACCAATGTTACTAAGATATTGGAAAATGGACTGAACTCTGTAGAGGGTATTAAAGAAATTACTTCGACCAGTAAGGACAATATGTCCATTGTGTTCCTCGAATTTGAGTGGGGGTACAACCTTGATGAGGCAGTAAATGATGTCCGTTCTCAGATTGACTGGATATTTGAAAATTTGCCAGACGATGTATCTCGTCCTCTTATCTTCAAATTCAATACCTCGATGATGCCTATTATGCAGTATGCTATTACTGCTAATGAAAGTTATCCCGGGTTGGAGAAGATATTGGACGACAACGTAATCAACGAACTTAATCGTATCGATGGGGTTGGTAACTTGTCACTTTCCGGTGTCCCTCACCGCTATATCTACATCGACTTAGATCCTAACAAACTTGAGGCTTATAACCTTTCGGTAGAGGCTGTTGGTCAGGCGGTTGGAAGCAACAATATAAACCTTGCCTCTGGTACTATAAAAATGGGTAAGGAGCAGTACCAGCTTCGTGTTCAAAGCGAGTATGTCGAAAGCCGTGAAGTGAACGACATAGTTGTTACAACTACACCTACCGGTAAGCAGATATTTGTGCGCGATATAGCCGAAGTTCGCGATACTATTAAAGACGTAACCCTCGATGAGAAAATTAATGGTCAAGAGGGTGTGCGTTTGGTTGTAATGAAACAAACAGGTGCTAATACCGTACAAATATGCCACGATGTTCAGAAGGAGTTGGCACGCATTCAGCGTCGTCTTCCACCGGATATTAATTTTGTCGAAATTTATGACCAAGCATCAGATATCGAAAATGCTATCGAAGGTTTGGAAAGTTCGGTAATGTATGCACTTCTATTTGTGGTACTTGTGGTGTTCTTTTTCCTTGGTAACTGGCGTGCTACGATTATCGTAGGTGTCACTATTCCTATATCGCTTATTGTAGGATTTATGTACCTTAAATTGGTAGACTCGTCACTCAATATCATTTCGCTTAGCTCCTTGTCTGTGGCTATTGGTATGGTGGTAGACGATGCCATTGTGGTGCTTGAAAATATAACCAAACATATAGAGCGAGGGTCCAATCCTCGTGAAGCAGCCATTTATGCTACCAACGAGGTGTGGGTGTCGGTTATAGCAACAACATTGGTTATTGTGGCAGTGTTTGTACCACTGACAATGCTCCCTGGACAAGCTGGTATTATGTTTAAAGAACTTGGTTGGATTGTTACTTTCGTCTGTTGCACTTCTACCATTGTGGCTATATCGCTTACCCCAATGCTTTGCTCAAAGCTGTTGAAATCGAAAAAAGTATCGGTCGATGCCGATGGTAACCTAGTTCAGGAGAAGAAAAAAATTGATTTTTATCAGCGTTTCGTTGTAAAAGGGTTCTTGGATAAACTCGACTTGTTCTATGCCAATACTCTTCGTTGGTGTTTAAACCATAAGATTGTTACATTGCTTGTTGCAGTAGCTTTCTTAGCTTTGGCTCTTATCCCTGTAATGACAGGTAAGATTGGTACCGACTTTATGGCTCGTCAAGATAACGGACGCTTGAGCATAACTGTTGACCTTCAACGCGGTACACGTGTTGAAGAAACCGGTAGAGTGGCTCGTCTTCTCGAATCACGTATTCAAGACTCGATACCCGAAATGTTCCTTATTTCTACTACCGTTGGTGCAGACGATGAGGCTGGTATAGGTTCAATGTTTAACTCTGCTACCAACAACAAGATGACTATGACTGTTAAGTGTAGCAAAAAGTATGAACGTGAACGCACTATTTGGCAGATAGCCGAGGTTATCCGCAGTATTTTTAACGAAACTCCGGAGGTGGTTGACTATACCGTTTCTACTGGAGGAGGTGCAAGTGGAGAAAACGTAGTTGATGTGGAAATTTATGGTTACGACTTTAATACTACCAACCTTTTGGCTGAAAACTACAAACGTGCATTTAGCGAATTGCAAGGAGCACGCGATATTAATATCGACCGAGAGGAAGACCGTCCCGAACTTCAAATAATTTTCGATAAGGAGAAATTGGCTCGTCATGGCTTGAATACTGCAACTGCCTCAATGTATGTGCGTAACCGTATTAATGGCATGACAGCCGGCTACCTTAAAGAGGATGGCGACGAATACGATATAGTTGTTCGTTTGCAAGAAAAATATCGCGATAGCAGTGCTGAAATCGAAGAACTTACCTTTATGAATGCCTACGGAAAGCAAGTTAAACTTAGCGAACTTGCCGAAGTGGTAGAGTATTGGGCACCACCCGAGATTGTTCGTAAAACCCGTCAACGTATGGTTAAGGTTACAGTTAAACCAGAGGGGATATCACTTGGTGAATTGGCTGCCGAACTTCAACAAACTGTTGACAATATGGATATACCACAAGGTGTAGTCGTAAATCTTGGTGGTACTTACGAAGACCAACAAGAGACTTTTGCCGATATGGGTATGCTGCTTGCACTAATCGTGTTACTTGTATATATCGTTATGGCATCGCAGTTCGAGAGTATGAGTAAGCCTATGATTATTATGTCGTCTGCTCTGTTTGCTTTCCCTGGTGTAATATATGCACTTCTCATAACAGGCCGCTCGCTCGATATGATTGCAGCTCTTGGTGTTATCCTTTTGATTGGTATTGTGGTGAAGAATGGTATTGTGCTTGTCGACTACATTAATCTTATGCGAGACCGCGATTACGAACTTTATGAAGCAATAGCACTTTCTGGACAGTCGCGTCTACGTCCTGTACTTATGACGGCATTTACCACTATCCTTGGTATGATACCAATGGCATGTAGCCAAGCCGAGGGTTCTGAAATGTGGCAACCTATGGGTATAGTAGTTATAGGCGGTCTGTTAGTGTCGACTATAGTAACTCTTATAGTTGTGCCAGTTCTCTATGCAATCACAAGCCGCCATGGCGAACGCGATAAAAATGGTAAAAATCGTGAGAAGTTTGTATTTATGCAACTCAACGATAAATAGCCTAATAGTAGAACTTTTTATATCAGAAAAATATGAAAGCTGTATTTATAGTATTCAACCAAGCTAATACCGAGCGTGTAGAATATCTACTCGACTGTCTCGAAATATCAGGGTTTACATTCTTCGAGCATGTACAAGGTCGTGGAACTAATGGCGGTGAACCTCGCCGTGGTACTCACACCTGGCCTGAAATGAACTCGGCAGTTATGACTGTTGTGGACGATGAGCGAGTTCCCGAACTTCTCTCAACTGTTCATAAACTCGACAAACGTAACCTCGAAGTCGGTGTCCGTGCCTTTGTATGGAACATCGAACAGACAGTGTAAAGTTGTTTAGATAATTAAGTTTAGAACATAACGTTATAAATTTATTGATTTTTCTTTGATTGTTTGGTAGTTATAATAATTTTTACTACCTTTGCATTCGATTTAAGAGGGGGACGAGTAGTCCCCCTCTCTTGTAATTAGTTAATGACCTTTTATAGCATTTCTGTGGCGGTGCAATTATTGAAAAATGTACTGTGTGGAATAGGTTAATAATATGATACAGAAAGAGATAATAGAAAAGTTGGTAGTTGCCAAGGTAGAGGGAACAAGGTACTTTGTTGTAGATGTACGTGTCTCAACCGACAACAATATAGTGGTAGAAATAGACTCTGCCGATGGTGTTGATATAGATTTTTGCGTAGAAATAAGCCGTTTTATCGAGGCTAATTTTGATCGTGAGGTGGAGGATTACGAACTTGAAGTAGGTTCTGCCGGTCTTACCTCACCTTTCAAAGTTCTTCGCCAATGGCAAAATAGTATAGGCAAAGAGGTTGAAGTGCTTGATGCAGTTAGTAAAAAACACATAGGCATAGTTGCCGAAGTTGCCGAAGATGGCTTTGCTATTGACAAAACAGTAATGGAACGTCGCGATGGTGACAAACGTAAACGTCAGTACACCGACCGCATAGCATTTAAGTTTGAAGAAATAAAATACACAAAATATTCAGGTAATTTTTAATTGTACAAAAAATTCCCTTAAATAAATTTGAAATAAGATGGCTAAAAAAGAGAATGTAAATCTTATAGAGACTTTTTCTGAGTTCAAAGATTTGAAAAACATCGACCGCTCTACCCTCATCAATATACTTGAAGAGTCGTTTCGTAGTGTGATTTCTAAAATGTATGGAAGCGATGACAACTACGACGTAATAATCAACCCCGAGACTGGCGACTGCGAAATAAACCGCTCGCGTGTTATTGTAGAGGACGATGCAATTGTGAACGACAATAAAGAAATTCGCCTTAGCGATGCCACTAAAATTGACGAAGACTACGAAGTAGGCGAAGAGGTGTTCGATAAAGTTGAGTTTCTCGATTTTGGTCGCCGTGCAGTGCTTACCCTTCGTCAGACATTAGCCTCGAAAATACTCGAAATACAGAAAAGTGCCCTCTACGAACGTTATGCCGATGTTATGGGTCAGATTGTTACTGGCGAGGTATATCAAGTGTGGAAAAAAGAGGTACTTCTTTTGGACGAAGATGGTAACGAAATGCTAATACCTAAAAGCGAGCAGATACCAAGCGACTTCTATCGTAAAGGCGAAGCCGTACGTGCAGTTGTTGTTAATGTAGACAACAAAAACAATAACCCTAAAATATATCTCTCTCGTACCTCTCCACTCTTCCTTGAACGTTTGTTCGAACTTGAAGTGCCTGAAATTCACGATGGACTTATAACTATTAAAAAGATAGTGCGTATACCAGGCGAGCGTGCCAAAGTGGCTGTTGAGTCGTTCGACGACCGTATCGACCCAGTTGGAGCGTGTGTAGGTTTGAAGGGCGCACGTATCCATGGCATTGTACGTGAATTACGTAACGAAAACATCGATGTTATTAACTATACATCAAATATCAGCCTCTATATAGCACGCGCACTTAGCCCGGCTAAAGTGCAGTCGATAGAACTTGACGATGAGAAAAAGTCAGCCAACGTATATCTTCGCCCCGAAGATATTTCGCTTGCTATTGGTAAAAATGGTAACAACATTAAACTTGCTACGATGCTTACCGGCTATACCATTGATGTATTCCGCAACGATGTTGAGATAGACGAGGAGGATATCTACCTCGATGAGTTCTCTGACGAGATAGACCAATGGATTATCGACGAACTAAAAGGTATTGGTTGCGACACTGCTAAGAGTGTCTTGAACCATACCCGCGAAGAGTTAATTCGTCGTGCCGACCTCGAGGAAGAGACAATAGACGATGTGCTTCGTGTGCTTCGTGCAGAGTTCTCTGACGATGAAGACAAACAAGAAGAAGAATAAATTCTTCTCTTGTTCCCCCTCATAAACTACACAACCACAAATTATCTATAATTACAGAGTTTACAAACATAGGAGATAAAAATATATGGCAAGATTAGGAAAGATAGTTTCATTATTGAAAATTGGCACAGCGACTGCTGTCGATTTTCTGCAAGAAAATAACCAAAAGATAGAGGCAAACCCAAATGCAAAACTAAGCAAAGAGCAAGAAAACTTGCTTATGTCAAAGTTTGCTACGCCCGAAATCTTAAAGCAAATAAAAGAGAAGAAGAGCGGCAACAATCAGTCGAATGCAACTGAACAAAAGGCAGAAACTGAAAAGGTGTCGAAAGCCGAAGAGATAAAAGTAGAGATACATCGCCCAAAAATTGTTGACAAAGTAGTTCTTGATAGCAAAGGCAATGTAGTAACTCCTCGTATGTCAGAGGCTAAACCCGAAGTGATTTCAACGCCTGTTGTTGATACTCCATTGGTAAAAGCCCCTGAAGCAAAAGTGGTAGAAAAAGTTGAGGAAACAAAACCAACTGTTGTAGCTCCAACTACCAATGTAGAGCCAATACAATCACAGCCTGCAGCAAAAGTAGAACCTGTGGTAGAGAAACAACCGGTAGCTACAGTAGTTGATAAAGTTCCGGAAGTTGAGCCGGTTGCAACTGCCGAAAAACAGCAGGAAACTCCTATCGAAAATCGTCGAACCGAAACTCCAAAGCAAAATTCTGTAGTAGAACCACATCAAAACAAAACAAAAACTTCTGCTCCATCAGCACCTAAAGAAAATCTTGCCAACAATAAGGCTGCCGATGACAAAGTAAAAGAAGAATCAAACCAAATTCCTGTGTCTGACAACAACAAACCTACTAAGGCTGAACCTGAGATTTTCAGCCTTGCCAAGCCCGAATTAAAAAATACCATTAACGTAATCGGTAAAATCGACTTAGGTGCGATTAATGGCAACACTCGTCCCGCAAAAAAGAGCAAAGAGGAACGCCGTAAAGAACGTATAGCAAAAGATCGCCGGCAACAAGACGCACGTAAAGGTGCAGCACCACGAGGCGATAAAAACGATGGCGATGAAACTAAGCGCCACGGCAATGTCGATGATAAAGGCGGAGCAAACTCTGGCGACAAGAAAAAACGCAAACGCATCACTGGCGGCGAACGTGTAGATATTAACAAAGTATCGCAGGAACAAGGCGGAAACCGAGGCGGCGACAACAACAATCGTGGCGACAACTCGAAAGGTGGAAACAATAACCGAGGCGGAAAGAATAAGAATAAAAACACTAAACCAGTTGTTGCTCAGGAGGTGAGCGATGAAGACGTAGCACGCCAGGTAAAAGAGACTCTTGCACGTCTTACCCAAGGCAACAAAGGTGTGAAGAAAGGTGCCCAATATCGTAAAGAAAAGCGTGAAGCTGCTGCCCAGCGTATTCAAGACGAGTTGGAACAAGAGCAGCAAGAGTCAAAGATACTAAAACTTACCGAGTTTGTAACTGCCAACGAACTATCAGTAATGATGGACGTTACAGTTACCGAAGTCATTCAAACCTGTCTCAACCTCGGTTTGTTTGTATCTATTAACCAACGTCTCGATGCCGAAACTATCAATATCGTGGCTGACGAATTTGGATATAAGACAGAGTTTGTTTCTGCCGAAGTTGTTAGTGCTATTCAAGAAGAGGAGGATGCCGAAGAGGATCTTCAACCTCGTTCGCCTATCGTTACCGTAATGGGTCACGTTGACCATGGTAAAACTTCGCTGCTCGACTATATACGTAAAACTAATGTCATAGCAGGTGAGGCTGGAGGTATTACTCAGCACATTGGTGCATACAACGTAAAATTGGACGATGGTCGTCGTATTACATTCCTTGATACTCCCGGTCACGAGGCTTTTACTGCTATGCGTGCTCGTGGTGCTAAAGTTACCGATATAGCCATTATCATAGTGGCAGCCGACGACGATGTTATGCCTCAAACCGTAGAGGCTATTAACCACGCATCTGCTGCCGGCGTGCCTATTGTGTTTGCTATCAATAAAATTGATAAGCCTGCAGCTAACCCCGACAAGATTAAAGAGGCACTCTCGGCTATGAACTACTTAGTAGAGGAGTGGGGTGGTAAGTATCAGTCGCAAGATATTTCGGCTAAGAAAGGAATTGGTGTAAAGGAACTTCTCGAAAAAGTACTTCTCGAAGCCGAACTCTTAGAACTTAAAGCTAACCCAGACCGCCGAGCTTCGGGTTCAATCATAGAATCGTCGCTCGACAAAGGTCGCGGATATGTTTCTACTGTGCTTGTAAACAATGGTACTCTGCATGTGGGCGATGTAATGCTTGCCGGCACTTCATATGGACGTGTTAAAGCTATGTTTAACGAACGTAACCAACGCATTAAACAGGCAGGTCCTGCCGAGCCTGTTATCGTACTCGGTCTTAATGGCGCACCTCAAGCCGGTGACAACTTCAACGTATTCGATCAAGACCACGAAGCTCGTGAAATTGCAAACAAACGCGAACAATTGGCTCGTGAACAAGGACTTCGTACTTCTAAACATTTGACTCTCGATGAGATAGGACGTCGTATTGCTTTGGGCAACTTCCAAGAACTCAACCTTATTGTTAAAGGCGACGTGGATGGTTCTATCGAGGCTCTCTCCGACTCGCTGCTCAAACTCTCTACCGAAGAGATGCAGGTTAATGTTATACACAAGGCTGTGGGTCAGATTTCCGAAAGCGATGTAATGCTTGCAACAGCATCAAACGCTATTATTGTAGGTTTCCAAGTGCGACCTTCTATGGATGCTCGTAAACTCGCAGAGCGTGAGGGTGTAGATATTCGTCTTTACTCTATCATTTATACTGCTATCGAAGAGATTAAATCGGCTATGGAAGGTATGCTCGAACCCGATGTTAAAGAGGAAATCACTGCTACACTTGAAATCCTCGAAACATTCAAAATCACTAAAGTCGGCACAATTGCAGGCTGCTTAGTTAAAGAGGGTAAAGTAAAACGCACCAACAAAGTACGCCTCATTCGCGATGGTATAGTGGTTTATACTGGCGAACTCGCATCGCTCAAACGTATGAAGGACGATGTTAAAGAGGTCGGCTTAGGTTACGAATGTGGATTGAATATAGCCAACTACAACGATATAAGTGTAGGCGACATCATCGAAGCATTCGAAGAGGTAGAAGTAGTGCGTACTCTGTAATATAAGTTTTTTTATGATGAGTATATATTTCAAATTTTATAGATTACCTTAAAAACAACGTAATTTTGTATTAAATAATACCAGAGAGTGCTTCATTCGTGTTTAATTGATGCACTCTCTGATTTTTATATAATTGTCTATTTATATAATCTTTTTTTTGATTGTGAACTACTTAGATATTGCCATATTATTGCCAATAGCATACGGAATGATACAAGGTTTGCGCCATGGCATAGTGCGTGAATTGGCTGCTTTGGTAGCTATAATTGCAGGTATTTATTTTGCCCGATTTTGGTCGCCCGAGGTGGCTCGCTATATAGTTGAGTGGACAGCATGGGACATTGGTGTCTGTCGCACATTGGCATACGTGCTGATATTTGCCGTTATCTCAATGGCAGTGCATCTGCTTGCTCGTATTTTTAGCCGACTTCTGCGCTCAATTATGCTTGGCGGTGTAAATCGTGCGTTAGGAGCAGTGTTTGGTATTGTTAAATGGACATTGGTTTTAAGTGTGGTAGTTAACGTGGTGGCACTTCTCGACCCATTTGTTCCAATTAAAAACACACCAATAGTTCAATCGTCAGTTCTATACACTCACTTTGAGCAACTCCTTTGGCAAATACTCCCTGGCATCAATGCCACAGGCTTTGCCGAAAAACTCCAAACCTTAACAGCCGCATAAATTTTGGTGTTTCGCCAACTTCCCAAGCGGAATTATGCCAATATCCCAAGCAACAATAAAAATTGTGGTGTAACTCAATTATTATCACTACCTTCGTGCATCTTTAAGGTAAAGTTGTTATGACCTCTAAATTTTTGATTTTATTTTTGAAACACTATGTGTAAGAGATTTGAGAGTTTTATTGGTTGTCTAAAAGATTAATCTTTAATTTTTCTATTACCTCAATTATGAAAATACTTCATACAAGCGATTGGCATTTAGGTCATCAGTTGTACAGTTACGAGCGTGACCAGGAGCAGGCAAGTATGCTCAAACAGATAGAGAATTTGGTTCGTGAGGAGATGCCCGATGCTTTGCTTATTTCGGGTGACTTGTACCACACTGCGCAGCCATCGGCTCGTGTACAGACTATGCTTACCGATGCCATAGTGCGTATACACAAGGCTTGTCCTTCGATGCATATCATTATTACAGCAGGTAATCATGATAGCGGTGTTAAACATGAGATATTTCGTACTCCTTGGGAGGCTTTGAATGTGTATGTTGTGGGTAATATTAATGTAGATTGCCCACAACGGCAGATTATAGAAGTAGGCGACAAAGGTATAGTTATTGCAGTGCCATACGTCAATAGTCGTAATATGCCCGAAGGCTACTATCAGCAGTTGATAGATTTAGCTGAGCAGTCTAACGATAGAAATCTTCCTATTGTATTGATGGCTCATACTACAGTAGCAGGGCTTGATTGGAGTGGACACGAGGGTGCAAATGATAATAGCGTAGGGGGTATTGATGCAGTTGAAATTGACGATTTGGGTTCGGGGTATGACTATGTAGCTTTGGGTCATATCCATCATCAACAGTGGGTGCGAGGTGGAAAGATACGTGTACGATATTCGGGTTCGCCATTGCCTGTGAGTTTCGATGAGAACTATTCCCATACAGTGAGCATGGTAGAGATCGAGAGTAAAGATGCAGCACTAACGTTGCGTGAAGTGGAAATAGACAATAAGTTGCCATTGTTTACACTGCCGCTTGGCGATGCCTTGCCTTGGAACGATGTGGTGGAGTTGTTGAAAAACACTAAGCCCGAACGTGAGGGTACTTATTTGCGACTTAACGTGTTGGTCGATGATTTTTTGCCACCAACAGCTAATGAGGAGGCGCAAAAAATTTCAGCCGAATTGGGTTATAGGTTTTGCTACATTCATGCCGTTAGAGAGGAGCGGCAAAAATACGAGACATACTCTATGACAGTAGACCAATTGCAGCGTGAGTCGCCCGAGGAGATTGCTAAACGATATTGTAGAGATAAAAATTTGACTTGGAATGATGAACTATCGCAGATGTTTCAAGAGATTGTGGCATTGGTAGAAGAGGATATGAGAGGTGATAAATAATCTTTAGGACCTTATGAAATTTAGAACATTAGAGATACACAATATTGCATCTATCGAAGATGCTACCATTAATTTCGATAGCTATCCATTGTCCGATAGCGAAGTATTTCTCATAACTGGTAAAACTGGCTCGGGAAAATCGACCATTCTTGATGCCATATGCCTTGCACTATTTGACAACACACCTCGTCTGAAAAATACCAATATAAAAGAGAGTGGCGACGATTTGCCCGACCGCCTACGACCAACCGATACTAAGCAGTTGATGCGCAAAAATAGAGCCGAGGCATGGGTAAATCTCACTTTTGTGGGCAATAACAATGTCGATTATCAAGCAAAATGGTATCTGTCAAGAGCAAGGAAAAAAGTCGATGGCAAAATTCAGTCTGTCAGTCGTACTCTTCAGCGAATGAGCGATGATGTTACATTTACTAAGGTGGGCGAAATAGAAGCAGAATTGACTATAGCTCTTGGTTTAGACTTTGACCAATTTTGTCGTACTACAATGCTTGCCCAAGGTCAGTTTACACAATTTTTAAATAGTACCGACAAAGACAAAGCTGCCATTCTCGAAAAAATTACTGGATTAGACATCTATAAAAGCATTGGAATTAAGGTTTACGAAGTAACCGACAATAAACGAAAAGATTTTGAAAAAGCTCAAAGTTTAAAAGAAACAGTAAAAGTACTCACGGCGGAGGATGTTGATGCGATAAATGCCAATATTACAACGCTTAGTGACAATGTTAATCAATTAATTAATAGTGGTGTAGAACTCAATGTTAAGAAAAATTGGATTGTAAGAAACAATGAACTTACCGACATCTACAAACGTTGTAAAATAGACTTTGAAGAGGCGCAATTGCTGTGGAACTCGTCAAAGGTACAGGGCAATGTTCGTTTAGCAGCTCGTTGGAACGAAACCATTGAACCTCGTACTTGGTACACCTCGTTGCAACAGTCCATTAACGACAAAAACGTTGCAGAACAACATATTGCCTCTCTTGCTAACGATTTTATTGCTGCACAATATTCTTTGCGCCAAGAGGTTGAGCAGTTGGATAAAATAAAAAACGATTTGGTACGTGTGCAGTCCGAACTCTCTTCAATGACCGATAAACTCGGAGTAATAGACAAAGCACAAACTATATCGTTACAATTGAAAAGTATAAGCGAGTGTGAGACAACTATCTCTAAATTAGAGAAAGATATTAGTCGTTTAAAGAAGACGGTAGATGCCGAATTGGCACAATCGTTTAAAAATGCTGAAAGCATAGCGCAAGAAAAATCTGAATTTGAAAAACGGTGCAAAACAGAACTTTCTCAAGCCGAAGATAAAGCCAATGCCATATCACTAACCGATTTACGAAGCGAGAAAGAGCAATTGGATAAGCTGCATAATTCCATAACGTTACTCTCCGAACGTCTCACTTCGCATCGTCAATCGCAACAGCGTTTACAAAAAGCGAGCGAGGATAACGACCGCTTAAAGAAGACTATTGACGATGATACGCTAAAGTTGAAAGGCTTAGAGGTAGAGGTTGAAGTAGCCGAAAAAGATAGAGATGTGAAAAAGGCTCTCTTAGAACAGTGGACAAACACCATTAACAAATGGGCAAAACAGATGCGTGCAACTTTGACGCTCGGCGATGTTTGTCCGGTTTGTGGTCAATCGCTCCAGAGTGAGTTGCCACTCGAAGCTGAACTTGACAGGAAAACTAAAGAGGTGAAAGCCGAGGCTGAAGAGGCAGAAAAGCTATATAACAATTTGAGTAAGCGTTATATGGCACTGCAAAGCGATATAAAGTCGAATAGTACGCAGTACGATAATTCCATCAAACAATATGCTGCCGAAAGTGCAGTGCTAAACGCTAATGCCGATGGTTTAATCCGTGATTTAGCCGCACTTGCTATAACTTCGTTAGTCGATGCCGAACAACTTTTGCAACAAAAAAGCGACAAGGCGATGCAAGAAAAATTTGCTTTGGAGCAGAAAATTGCAAATGGCGAAGCATTCGAACGAGAGGTAAAGCGTTTGAAAAATGAAGTTGATGCAGCACGTAGTGAGACAGAGAAAGCACGAAATGCTGTTAATGTAGTACAAAAGGAGATAGAAAAGGCAGAGAATGAGGCAAAAACTAAAACCGAACTTATAGCGCAAAAACAAAACGATATAGCTTCGGCTGTTGAGTTAGTAACTCTATTAATGATAAATTCGGGCTTTTGGAGATATAATTGGCAAACCGATAGAACGGCATTCGAGGGTGAACTCACAGCATTGGTTGTTAGTTACAAATCATTGACCGAGCAAAGTAGTCAGTTGTCAAAAGATATTGACAATCAATTGGCACTGATTGGTAGAGCCGAGACGATGCGAAATGCTGTTTTGACACGTCAAGCACATTGGGCTTATTTGCCTAACGATAATGTTGTACATAACCGTGTTACTAATGTCGAAACAGAGTTTATTCGTATCAATACCGATGTAGAAAAGTGTACAGACAAATTGTTATCGGCTAAGACTAAAATAGACCAGTTTACCAAGCAGTTAGACAATTTTGTTGCAGCAAATAACAGCTATACCCTCAATGATCTTGATAGTTTAAACCACCTTAGTCAAAAAAATATCCAAGAGTTAGATATTCAGACTAAAAACATAAAAACTGACTGTGATAGTCGTCTGGCATTGCTCGAAAGCAGTAGTAAAGCATTGACTGAACATCAACAACAGAAACCTCAGTTGGACGATGAAGAGACAATTAAGACACTAACCGATGCAATAGCCGCAATTGAACTTGAAAAAGGCGAATGTCAGCAAGCGATAGGTAGCCTAAAGTCCGATTTGGAGAAAAACGAAAAGGAAAAACTTCGTTCGCAGTCGCTAATCGATGACGCCGATAAGGCAAAAGATATATACACTCGTTGGGCAATGTTGAACGATAGAATAGGTAGTGCCGATGGTGATAAGTTCCGCAAAATAGCTCAGAGTTACGTTTTAGGCTCTCTTGTTAACGCAGCCAATAGCTATATGAAGACTCTTGCACCGCGTTACACATTATCAGTTCTACCTGGTAGTTTCGTTATCTTTATAGAGGATGCTTTTCAGGGCTATGCTCGTCGTGCAACTACTACCATTTCGGGTGGCGAAAGTTTTCTTGTATCTCTCTCGTTGGCATTGGCATTGAGTGATATAGGGCAGCATTTGTCGGTCGATACATTATTCATTGATGAGGGCTTTGGCACACTTAGTGGCGAATCTCTTCAGAATGCTATTAACACTCTTCACTCACTCCATTCACGTATGGGACGGCACGTAGGCATTATTAGTCACGTTGAGGAGTTGCAAGAGCGTATCCCTATACAAATAAAAGTAACACAAGAGGGCAACGCATCGTCAAGTAGTATTACTATTGTACCCGAAAAGAGCAACTAAGGTGCGTTATTCCTCAATTTTATAGAACCTCACCTAGTCAAGTTCGTAACCCTTTTCGGCAAATTGTTGTGCTAACAGTCGGCGGCTTTCGGCGGCTTCGAGGTCGGTACAAATTTTGCCATCGTACAGCGAATAGGCTTTTCTAACGTTTAGAGGTGAGAGGTTGGGCATTACTACATTGGCCCCGGCCTCTACGCCTAAGAGTCTACCATCGGTGGCAAGCGTTCCGAGCGAGGTAGTGGCAGGAATGTTGGCTTGTGGGTGCATTAAGCGGAGTATAGAAATAAGTCGTAGCGTCAGTTCAACACTGCCATTTGGTTTATCGGCAAAGGGGGTATCGTGATGGCTAACGTATGGTCCTATGCCTATCATTTCGGGACGGAAACGTTCCATTAGTCGCAAATCGAGTATAATATCGTTAATGGTTTGAAATGGCGAGCCTACCATAATGCCGGTGCCAGTTTCGTAGCCTATATCTTTTAAGGCATGCAAACAATCTATGCGTCGTTGCCAACTCATCTGTTTAGGGTGTAATTTTGCGTAGTGTTTGGGATTGGCGGTTTCGTGGCGCAGTAGGTAGCGATTAGCCCCGGCATCGTACCACCGCTTATAGTCGTCTTTTGTTCTTTCTCCCAACGACAGTGTGATAGCAGCTGTAGGGTGAGCCGAGCGTATGTCGGCAACCACACGTTCTACCCATTCGGTACTATGCTGTAGATCCTCTCCCCCTTGTAGTACAAAAGTATTAAATCCAAGAGTAGCACCTGCTAAGCTGCACTGCATAATCTCATCGTGAGTTAGGCGATACCTTTGTACGTTGGCATTGCCGGCTCTTATGCCGCAGTAGTAGCAGTTGTTGTGGCAGTAGTTAGAAATTTCTATCAATCCACGTGTTTTAACAATTCGGCCGTGCCAGCGGTCTGTAACTTTCCGAGCTGTGCTATGCAACTCGTCAATTACATTGGTGTCATTGGTAGTTAGTAAATTAAGCAATGCCTCATCGCCCAATGTATGCTCACTTGTCAATAATTGTATATCTCTGTTCATAATGTCTTGTCTTTAGAATAGGAAGTTGATTTCTTCCGATTTTTCCCACAAATGTAATGTTTTTCTCCGAATAATACAAGTAGATAATTCAATATTAAAATTATCAACATTTGGTCGTCATTCTTGCATTGCCTCAAATAACCTTGTAAAAGCAGTCGTCAAACGAAAAAAAAATTGTACCTTTGCATTGTATAATTTTTGAGCTATGTTACGTATTGCTATTCAATCTTCTGGACGTATCAAGTCTGAAACTCTTGAACTGTTGGAGCGTGTGGGTGTGAAAATCTCACATTTTGGTGACACTACTTTTATCGCCAAATCGTCCGACTTCCCTGCTGTGGTATATTTTGTTGATAACCATAATGCCCCTTGTTGGACTGTGGAGGGGTTGGTAGATGTGTGTATATGTTGCCAGTTTGCGCTGAATATCAACGACATTGACGAAAAAAACATTATCCGTCGCCTCGGCTATGACAAGACAACTCTCTCTTTTCTTGTTCCTGCCGAAACTAAATACGAGGGCGTTAAATGGTTTAATGGTCGCAGTATCGCTACACCTTACCCCGAATTGGTAAATCAATTCCTGAAGAAAAATGCACTCAAAGCTACTGTTCGCCATATGAATGAACAGGCTTACCAGTCTGTGAATGTGGGTATAGCCGATGCTGTTTTCGACCGTATATATTCTGGCACTTCACTCTTCAATGGACACCTACGTGAAGCCGAAAAATACCTGACTTCAGAAGCCGTAATGGTGCTTTCGCCCAAAATTACCCCTGCAAAAAGTTTGATTTTAGACGAACTTCTCTCGCGAATCGATTCTGTTATAGCATCACGCAACAAGAAGTTTGTATCGATGAATGTGCCTGCCGACAAAATAGACCGTATATGCGAACTCGTTCCATCACTTTGCAGTCAGAATATAACAAATTCGCTCGACCCTAAATGGGTAACTATAAGTACCGTTATGGACGACACTCGCCTTTGGGATATTGTGGAAAAACTACGTATGCTCGGAGTTCGTGAAATAATAGCTTGCCCTATTGACAATCTGATTGTCTAATGTATATATGACCTTGTAATAGATAACTTAAACCTTAATACCTACCTTAAATACTCTATACTATTATGAAAATCGAAAACTTTAACTTTGCCTCTAAGCGGGCCTTTGTACGTGTTGACTTTAACGTACCTGTTGACGAAAATTTCAATATCACCGACGATACTCGTATACGTGCCGCAATGCCAACTCTTAAAAAGATTTTGACCGATGGCGGTAGCCTTATTATAGCGTCTCATATGGGACGACCTAAGAAAAATCCCGACCCTAAATACTCACTCTCGCATATTGTACCTCGTGTAAGCGAGCTACTTGGTGTTGAGGTGGCATTTGCTCCCGACTGCGCTCGTGCCGATGAGGCTTGTGCTGCTCTTCGTCCCGGCGAAGCTCTTCTGCTCGAAAACTTGCGCTTTTATGCCGAAGAGGAGGGTAAACCTCGTGGCTTGGCTGACGATGCAACCGATGAGGAGAAGTCGGCAGCTAAAAAAGCTATTAAGGCTGCACAACGTGAATTTGCAGCTCACCTTGCTTCGTATGCCGACTGCTACGTTAACGATGCTTTTGGCACTGCCCACCGCGCTCACGCCTCTACTGCTGTTATTGCCGACTCGTTCGAATCCGACCACAAAATGTTCGGCTACTTGATGCGTCGTGAGGTTGAAGCTGTCGATAATGTAATGACCAATACCGTTCGTCCATTTACCGCCATTATGGGAGGCTCTAAAGTGTCATCGAAAATAGATATTATAGAGAATCTACTTACCAAAGTAGACAACCTTATTATAGCTGGTGGTATGACCTACACCTTTGTAAAAGCGCAAGGTGGAAATATTGGTCGTTCTATCTGCGAGGATGATAAGTTAGATTTGGCATTGGAGTTGATAGCCAAAGCAAAAACCAATGGCGTTAATCTTGTTTTGGCTGACGATGCTAAGGTGGCTGACGATTTCTCCAACAATGCCCACACCCAGTTTGTCGATGTTAAGAATATTCCTGACGGTTGGGAGGGTATGGATATTGGCCCCAAAACCGAAGCTAAATTTGCCGAAGTCATTCGTCAGTCGAAAACTATCCTATGGAATGGACCAACTGGAGTGTTTGAGTTCGACAACTTTACACATGGCTCCCGTTCGGTGGCAGAGGCTATAGTCGAAGCTACAAAAGCAGGAGCTTATTCGCTTGTTGGTGGAGGCGACTCGGTGGCTTGTGTAAACAAGTTTGGTCTTGCCGATCAGGTAAGCTACGTGTCTACTGGCGGCGGCGCACTGCTCGAAGCTATCGAAGGACGAACTCTCCCTGGCATTGCAGCTATACAAAAGTAATTTTTTGCATCGGTAGAGAGTTGTAATTATTTAAGTTATAATTCTTTAAGTGAAGTTCTAATATTTAGAACTACCCCCAAACATAATATTATTGAAATATGGAAAATGTAGATAACAACGAGTTTGTAGGTTTTGCTGTCGAAGCACGCAAATATCAGACACATCTCACCGAGAAGTATCGTCAACGTAAACCATGGACTGCTCCAAACGACCGCGAAGTTCGTTCGCACATTCCTGGTACTATCGTATCTATCGAGGTTAAAGAGGGCGACACAGTACGTAAAGGCGAACTACTCCTCATTCACGAAGCTATGAAGATGCGTAATCGTGTGGTAATGCCCTTCGATGGCGTAATTAAAAGTATCAATGTTACGCAAGGCGAACGCATAGCCAAAGATGTGGTAATGATAGAGATAGCCTAATTGTTTATGGAGTAATTAAACATATAAGGTGTGCCGAAACTTTTTTTGGCACACCTTATATGTTTTAAAATTGAATGTTCTATTATAAAATTGAAATATATTGTAGTATTGATATTATTTGATTACCTCTGCTATACGTTTGGCAAGAGAGACTCTTATAATGCTCATCGCCTCATTGCCAGATAAATAGTAAAAACAAATAACATAAAAATTATAAGATTATGAAAAAAATCATTTTCTCGCAGCATCATTGCTGTTAGTAAGTGGGTTTGCCTTCGTAAAATTTTCACATATTTTGTAGTATCGAAAAAAAGAGTTACCTTTGCACACTGAAAGTGTGCTTTTTTGGCTCACTCACGTAAATGAATAATAAGCTTTCTCTGCCTAAATTATCATAAGTTATGCATACCCTCTTACGTTACTTACTTGTTCTGTTTTGTGCCAGTGTTCTCTTTGCTTGTACAAACCTTAATTTGAAAGAATTAGACGATGTGCAATATTCGCCCTCGCTCGTTCTCCCTATCGGTACTTTTTCGGCAACTATCGACCAGTTTACATCTTACATTGACTCTACTTACATAAAGGTAGATGATGATGCAAAGATGTTTTATTTTGAATGGGATATGCCTAAAGACACTATGATGGCAGTAGACCTTAGTCAATATGCTCAAGGCGATAGACTTGATGCACATTTCGCTGTGAAAGACATTGATGCTATCGGTGAAATCATTGCTCTGTTGCCAGGCGATGATGCCATACTTCCAGAGGGAGACTACACCTATTCATACTCTGATTTTTACCCTTTTGGCTTTAACGAAAAAGTAGAGGGCGAAAAAGAGTATCGAATAGATAGTTGCTATTTCCGCACTGCCACTCTCGATTTCGATATCAATGTTTCGGGTTTTGAAGTATCCGAAGAGAACTATATAGATGTTGACATACTTTTCCCGGATCTTATCGTTGATGGTTCACCTCTTCGTATGCGTAACAAAATAACTACACCGGAGGGTAAAATAACTGATGTATTTACCAACTTTCCTGTATATTTTGGTGCAGACAATACTGAAAACTTGCAAGAAATTAAAGTAGATATAACTTTTCATAGTGCAGGTGAGGCAGGAATAAATCGTGCGGCGGCAGTCAATTTTGGTACGAAATTTGAGTTTATAGGCATCGACCACGTGTATGGATATTTCTATAATCGTGAGCCTCTATTTGAGGACCACGCTGTAGTTTCCCTTCCGGAGAACTCTATCTTTGACCGCTTTTTCGAGGATAACAGACTACTTATCCGCGACCCACAGATATATTTCAATCTCTACTCTAATGTAGGTATCCCCATTAATTTGCATATCGACAATCTTTCGGCTGAAGATAAAAATGGCAATAAGGTGTCAGCTAATTTCGATGGTTCTACAACCAAAGTTATTGACCTAACGCTGCCAGTTCTAAACGATGACCGCACGACAGTCCCTTCTGAAACCAACGTATTGCTAAATCGTGAACATGGCGAGACCAACAAGCTATTTACCATTTTTCCGCAGACTATATCTTATCAGTGGAGTGCCTATTCCAACGATGATACGCCCGACGATGTACATTTCCTTTTTGGCGACCCATTCATTGCTATTGATGCCAAAGCAGTACTGCCATTGGTGCTTGATGCCGGCTCTATCCTAAATTTCGATACTGTTATCGATGCCGACCTTACTAATCTTATTCCATACGAAGAGATAACTATAGAAAATCTAAACCTATATTTAGATATTGCCAATATGATGCCTTTTGCACTCGATGTTAGCCTCGTGTGCTTAGGCGAAAACGGTGAGGTGGTATATCAAGGGTCAAACGTAACGCTCAATGCTGCTGTTGTTGATGACGAGGGGCGTGCGGTGTCGCCATCTAAACAAAGTATTGAGATACGATGTAAAGACGAATCTATCAGCAATATCTTAAAGACGAAGAGTATTGGTCTGAAACTCGCCATAACAGGGCGTGATGCCGAGTCGGGTATCTACATTCAGACTACCAACGATATAAAGATGAGTATCAGTGCATTTGTTAAACTAAATGCCGATATAAATCTGAATGAAATAAATAGTGGAAGTAATAATATTATTGAATGATTAGTCGTACGTTATGAAAAAATATCTATTTATACTTATTTTTGCACTCGTAGGTAGTCTGTCGCTGTCGGCTCAAACCTCTCAGACCCTCTACTTTATGGACGAGATAGCCGAGCGTAACAATATGAACCCTGCACTTACACCTAATTGTAAGTTTTATTTCGACTTTATTGTTCTTCCTAATTTTTATCTCAATGCTGGTACCGACCAATTTGTTATAAACGACTTGATATTTAATCGTGGTGGACAAACTACCTCTTTCCTCTCATCGCCCGAAGAAACTTCTCGCTTTCTTGGTAAGTTGAAACCTGCCACTACACTAAATGTCAATTTCAACATCAATATCCTCTCGTTTGGTTTCCGTTTCGCTCGCCACCACTTTCTAACTTTCGATATGGGAGTTAATGCCGATGTGGCTGCCTACATTCCTCGCGATGTTTTTCGCTTTGCCCTACTCGGAACACCCGATCCCGATGGCATAAATTCGTTCAACTTAAATAAATTGGGTGTCGATGCCTCTCTCTATTCGCACGTGGCTGTGGGGTATATGAACAAAATTAACGAGCATTGGACTTTTGGCTTGAAAGCCAAATACCTAATGGGTTACGCTAATGTGCAAACCGATATTGATGCTATACGTCTTAATGCTTCTCGTAACGAGTGGTCACTCACGACTGATGGGCGTATAAACGCTTCGTTACCACTAAATTACAGCAATGATGAAAATGGTTATATCGACCCTAAATCTATCGAATTGCAAGAGATTAGAGATATAGTATCTCTCACATATCGTCCTGCTGGTCATGGCGCAGCTCTCGATCTCGGTTTTGCCTATCGTCCTATCCCTAATCTTACTATTTCGGCTGCCGTTACCGATCTCGGTGGTATATATTGGCAGCAAAATCTTGTTGGAGGTGCTATCTACGGACAGCACACCCTCGATGGTTTTGTCGACTTCACCCCTGGTAACGAAATAAGTGGCGATATTATAATGGAACGACTTACCGGGTTGGGTAACGACATAGTAGGCTCTATATCTACTGACTCGGTGGGTAATGGTTACCTCTCTATGCTCAATGCCAATTTTACTGCCGGTGTGGAGTATGGCGTGTTGAAAAACAGAATATCGTTTGGCGTAGTCAACCGCCTCCGTTTCAATCATGCTCACGTCCGCGATGAGGTAACATTGGCTGTCAACTTCCGCCCTGCCAACTGGTTTAAGGCTTCGCTTAGCTATTCGTTTATTAATGGTCGTGGCGCAAACCTTGGTGTAGGACTAAACCTGCGTATGGGGGCTGTAAATACATATCTTATTATGGACTATGTACCTCTCTCGTGGTCTAATGTTAGTGGTATACCAACTAATAATAACAACGGCTCTGATATGACTATACCTTTGCCTAATCGCACTCAGATGTTTAGTATTCAGGCTGGTATGGCACTTAATTTGCATCGTTTTTGTAACGATCCCGATGATGACGGAGTATATCGCCGCCGCGACCATTGCCCAAATACCGACTTAGAATATCTCCGTTCTCGCTGTCCTGGACTTAAACGTAAGCAGCTTATCGACCGCAATGGTTGTGACCTCGATGCCGATGCTGATGGCGTTCATGATTGTTACGACCTTTGTCCCGAAACCCCTGCAGGTGTTGAGGTAGACTCTGTTGGTTGCCCTGTAGATAGCGACCACGATGGCGTACCTGATTATCTTGACAAATGTTTAGGTACTCCAGAGGGCGTGGCTGTTGACGAAAATGGCTGTCCGCTCGATGCCGATGGCGACCGAGTTCCCGACTATCTCGACCGTTGCCATGCTACTCCATTTGGTGTTGAGGTAGACTCTGTAGGTTGCCCTGTAGATAGCGACCACGATGGCGTGCCTAATTACTTAGATCGCTGTCCCGACTCTCCTGAAGGCGTTGAGGTAGACGAATATGGCTGCCCTGTCGATTCTGATGGCGATGGTGTTGCCGACTTTCTTGACCAATGTCCCGACACTCCTAAAGGTGTGCAGGTTGAAGCTGTAGGTTGCCCGGTAGATAGCGACGGCGATGGCATTCCCGATTATCTTGATAAATGTCCCGATAAAAAAGGGCTTGCCTCGAACGATGGTTGCCCCGAATTGCCTAAAGAGGTAACGCAAGTATTCAAAAAGGCTATGACAGGAATTCAGTTTGTGTCGGGCAAGAGTACTATTAAGTCATCATCGTTCCCTGTATTGGATATGATAGTGTCGGTAATGGAACTAAATCCCGATTACAATCTCAACATAAGTGGTCATACCGACAATGTTGGTAAAGCCGACCTCAATCTTCGTCTCTCTGCCGACCGTGCTGCTGCTGTGTGCGACTATCTGATAATGAAAGGTATATCTGCTTCACGCCTACATTCCGAAGGCTTTGGCGACACTATGCCAATTGCCGACAACAAAACCGCTGCCGGACGCACTCAAAACCGCCGTGTAGAATTTGAAGTAGTCTACGAAGTAACCACCCTCGAACAACCCACCGAAATAGAATAGCTATTATTTGCCTTGAAAGGGCGATATTATCATTTTCTGAAAATTAATAAATTAACAAATTATGAAGTCAATACGTTCCATTCTCCTACTATCGTTATTGTCGTTGATGGCTTGTGCGCCAAGTCATCGCCATTATGCCACTTACGATGATTATCCCGAGTATAAGGGCAACGATTTAGGTATTACGTACACAGCCGGGCAGTCGCAGTTTCGAGCTTGGTCGCCTGCTGCCGATGAGGTAAAATTGCATATTTACGATGCACCACTTAACACCGAGCCTATTGCATCGTACGATATGAAGAGCGATGTGGACGGCACTTGGCTCTACACAATTGGCGAAGATTTGATAGGTAAGTATTACGCTTTTCAAATTAAGTTTAATGGCGAGTGGCTCGACCCCACTCCCGGTATTTGGGCAAAAGCTGTTGGCGTTAACGGCGAACGTGGTGCTGTTGTCGATATGGCAACGACTAACCCCCAAGAGTGGGCAGATGATGTACGCCCCGAGTTAATATCATTTACCGATGCCGTTATCTACGAACTGCATTATCGCGACCTTACAATTTCACCAACGTCGGGTAGCCACTATAATGGCAAATTTTTAGGTCTTGCCGAACGTGGTACTGTCAGTCCCGATGGTTTGTCTACCGGTCTTGACCATATTATCGACCTTGGCGTTACCCATGTGCAACTCTTGCCATCGTATGACTATGGAAGTATCGATGAAACAACTCTTAATGATAATGTATATAATTGGGGGTATGACCCTAAAAACTACAACGTTCCAGAGGGCGGATATTCTACCGACCCATACTCTCCAACGGCTCGTATTGTTGAGATGAAAACTATGATACAAACTCTTCACTCGGCAGGTATTCGTGTTATAATGGACGTGGTGTATAATCACACCTTTGTAGGAGCTGAGTCGCATCTCAACCTTATGGCACCGGGTTATTTCTATCGAATGGAGAACGACACTGCGTGGAGTAACGGCTCTGGTTGCGGTAACGAAACAGCCTCGGAGCGTGCAATGATGCGTCGCTTTATGGTAGAGTCGGTTAAATATTGGATAGAGGAGTATCACATAGACGGTTTCCGTTTCGACCTTATGGGTATTCACGATATAGAGACTATGCGAGCTATACGTTCGGCAGTAGACGAGATTGACCCTTCTATCACCATTCACGGCGAGGGTTGGGCTGCCGGCTCTTGTGCTATTACCGAAGAGATACGTGCCGTAAAAGCCAACGTGTCGCAGATGGACGGCATAGCGGTGTTTAGCGACGACATTCGCGATGCTATGCGTGGCAACTGGGTTGAGGGCAACAGGGGCGGTTTCCTTGTTGGTCGCACCGATTTCGATGAGTCTATCCGCTTTGGAGTTGTTGGTGCTACTGCTCACCCTGCAATCAATCAAGATAATATAGTACATTCTTCATCTGCATACGCCACCTCTCCTGCGCAAGTAATAAATTATGTGTCATGTCATGACGACCCTTGTTTGGTAGACAAACTACGAGCTATCGAACCCAATTTGACTACTGCCGAACTTATCCGTATGGAACTATTGGCTCAAACCATAGTCTTCACTTCACAAGGTGTGCCATTTATCTTCTCAGGCGAAGAGCTACTTCGCGACAAAAAAGGAGTACACAATACCTATCAGTCGCCCGACTCGGTAAATCAGATTGATTGGCACAACAAAGCACTTTACCACGAGGTGTACAGCTATATCCGTTCACTAATAGCAATGCGCCGTTCGCACCCAGCATTTCGTATGAATAGTGCTGCAATGGTAGCCGATGCAATAAACTTTTTGCCTACCGAGAATGGAGTAGTGGCATACACCATCGATGGCACAGCTATGAATGACGAATGGTCAACTATAGTTGTAATTTACAACGGCAACCGCACCGCCATTACCCAGTCACTCCCCATAGGCACGTGGAGTGCCGCCTGCTACGATGCACGCTTTATCCCCTATAACGCCTCGCTCACCTTCACCGACAACATCACTCTCCCCCCAACAAGTGCAGCTGTACTATACGTAAAATAAAAAAATATTGCAAATAATATTTTTTAAAGGCGCATAACCTGATAATTATGCGCCTTTTTTTCAAAATTGTAAGTATGTAATTGATAGATATTTATGATTTTCTATCCCGCAAAACGAAATTTTTTGTAACTTTGCGGAATAAGGATAGTTATACGGATGTACACTTCCCTCAGCGTTGTAATCCTATCTTGTTTGATATGGTAGATATTGACATTATGCCAATACATTTTGTTTGCTAAAATGTAGTCGTTAGAGATGATTTGCTTTAATAAGTAGAATGTTTTGTTGTTATTATGAAAAATATATACTAAGTATACACTATATAGTTGTGATATTTAATTTTATTTCTTACCTTTGCAAAGTGTAAATTATAGTGTTTATTATTTTATATCTCAGCAATATTGGAGTATAATACTGAACAAATTTCTAACATAAATTTACATCCTATAAAAAAATTTTTAGAATTGTATCATTTATTTTTGTAGTGATATGTGTGTTTGTATCATGTTCTAATGATGCAAATAGTCTTGCTTCTTCGACTACTTACTATCCAGAGGCGAGAATGCCAAGTGGGGAGTGGATTCCTCAGTTGGAATGCGACCCCAATCGACCATATACTTGTATTGTCAACTATTGGTCAAGCGAACTACTTTACTTGGCTGGTGTTATGCCTCGTCAGGAGGCGTGGGATCTTTCTCTTGACGCGAAGTTATCTCTTATAAATAATATAAGCTACCGTTTCGAGGATGTTGAACCTGGCTCGACTATTCAGGAAAGAAATATTGAAAGCTATTCCGTGTGGCGCAAAATCTAATTATTGGAAAATATGTACGACTGGAGAATTTGGTCTATTTGATTTTAAGTCGATTATGCTGTATAGATCTGGTATATATTTTGATGGTCAAGGCATTGATGTGTTGAGAGATAAAGAAGGAAATCCTATGCCGGATAATAGAACATTATCTCAAGGTGACATTGATGGTATAAAACAACTTTATAAATAGCGAGGAAATATTATGAGAAAACTTGGAATATTTATTGTGGTGCTATGCTCCATAATGCTTATAGGATGCCGAAGGGAAAAAGATCCTTTTGAATATTACGATTATATTATATATCAAAATCTCAGTAGTCAAGATGTCAAGGTGTCTGAATTAGAACATAGAGGCTATATAGATGTAATGTATGTCCCTTCGCAATCAACTTCCGATGCAGTTTGTTGGGGTGATTATTATTATTTTATTGGCTTTATTATCCAGAATAAAGTATCTTTAGATACTTTATATGTATATGAGACAGAGACTTGTAGCGTGTCAAAAAAAATGGACGATTGTATGCCAACTGGCGGTGAGTTTGAAAGAATTACTAATGATTCTACAGCAAATTTTTGTACAGGTTATACATATCGCATCACTCTTACCGACGAACTATTCGACAATTGGAGAAAAGAGCATTTTGATGAGTACAGAGGTGGAAGCAAATAGCTTTCGAATATTAGATATGGAGATTAATGAAGTGAGGTTGAGTATTTAGAAAGTGAAAAATTCTCACGAAAACAGACCGGCAATTTGAGAAATAATTTGTACCTTTGTGGCATTGTATGCAGTAATCTGTTATTGTTATGACTATTCACAATTTGAAACATCGAACCGAGCCTCAATTTGCTACATTCCCTATGCAGCAACGCTCTGATTTTCTTATTGTTGTTTGATATTTTGAGTAGCTATTCTTGCTTGAATAGTTACTCTTTTTTTATATTGGGAGAGTATTTTATGAAGGATCTTTTGCTGAAAAATGCTATGGTTTTTCGCCATTGCGGTTTTGAAAAATGCGATGTACTTATTGTAGATGGCAAGGTGGCAAGTATGGGCGGCACTATCAATGCCGATGGCGTAAAAAGTATCGACTTGGTGGGCTTGGCAGTTATTCCCGGTCTTGTCGATCTACACGTGCATTTGCGAGAACCCGGTTTTGAGTATAAAGAGACTATTGCCTCGGGGTCTACATCGGCAGCTTCGGCTGGTTATACCGAAATATTCAGTATGCCAAACCTTAACCCGGCACCCGATTCCATACTTACCCTTAAACCACAATTAGATGCCATTCGTCGCGATGCTCGCATTCATGTACACCCATACGGCTGTATCACTATGGGACAGAAGGGCGAAGGCGAACTTGTCGATTTCAAAACTCTTGCACCATTCGTTGCCGGTTTTTCCGACGATGGGCGTGGCGTGCAGAGCAACGATCTTATGCGCCGTGCTATGAAAGAGTGCAAACGCCTTGGCAAAGCCATTGTTGCTCATTGCGAGGTTAACGATTTGTTGCGTGGCGGCTACATACACGATGGCGAGTATGCCAAAGAGCATGGTCATAAGGGAATTTGTTCAGAAAGCGAGTGGCAACAGATAAAGCGCGACCTCGACCTCGTGCGTGAAACTGGTTGCCGTTACCACGTGTGCCATATCTCTACTCGCGAGAGTGTTGAACTTATTCGCCGTGCAAAGGCACAAGGACTACCAGTTACTTGCGAAACTGCACCTCATTATCTTTTGCTAAACGAAAACGATTTGAAAGAAGATGGCGCATTCAAAATGAATCCACCACTGCGTTCTGTCGAAGACCAAGCGGCACTGATCGATGGCATTATAGATGGTACTATCGATTGCATAGCTACCGACCATGCACCACATTCGGTAGAGGAGAAGTCGAAAGGCTTGAAAGATAGTGCTTTTGGTATAGTGGGCTTGGAAACCGCTTTCCCACTGCTATATACCAATTTAGTGCTGAAAAATGTAATAACAATGGAAAAGTTGGTCGACCTGATGTCTACCAATCCACGACATATAATGGGCGTTGAGCCGGTTAAAGTGGGCAAGTCGGCAGACTTTGCTATCTTTAATCTCGCTGCCGACTACCGTATTAACCCCGAACTATTCGTTACCAAAGGACGTGCTACACCCTTTGCAGGCTATCGAGTACAGAGTGAGTGTGTAATGACTATCCTCGGCGGCGAAGTGGTATATGACAAACTATCGTAAATTTATTTTGAAAAAACAAACTATAATAATATGCAGCAATACAACAAGAAAATTGTATTAGAAAATGGATGTGAATTTTTCGGTTATGGCTTTGGCGCTGACCGTGAAGCCGTTTACGAAATAGTATTCAACACATCTATGGTGGGTTATCAGGAGATAATGTCCGACCCCTCGTACACTGGTCAGATGGTGGTAATGACCTATCCTTTGATAGGTAACTACGGCATTACCGATGAAGACTACGAGACTAAGTCGCCTACTTTGGGCGGTTTTATAGTGCGTGAGTATAACGACTCTCCATCCAATTTCCGCTATACCAAAACCCTTTCGGAAGTCTTGGAAGAGAACAACATACCGGGCATTTCGGGAGTTGACACTCGCCGCCTGACACGCATTATTCGTTCCGAGGGTTCGCAGCGTGTAATAATTACCGATGCCGCGGTGAGCCGTGAAGATGCTCTTGCACGTATAAAGGCAGCACCGCTTCGTTGCGACCAAGTGAGCCGTGTTAGCTGCAAACGCCGTTGGTTTTCGCGTACACCAAATCATAAATACGATGTGGTGGCTATCGACTGCGGCATAAAATACAACATAGTGCGTTCGCTTAACGAACGCGACTGCAACGTTACAGTAGTGCCATATAACACTACCCCCGAAGAGATACTTGCCTTTCAGCCCGATGGCGTATTTATCTCCAATGGTCCCGGCGACCCTACCGATATGCAGTCGGTAGTAGAGGTAGTTAATGCCCTTCGTGGTCGTTTGCCTATTTTTGGCATCTGCTTAGGACATCAGATAATATCGCTTGCCTATGGCGCGCAGACATATAAACTTAAATTTGGACACCGTGGCGGCAATCACCCTGTAAAAAACCTTATGACAGGACGCATAGAGATGACCTCTCAAAACCATTCCTATGCTGTCGATGCCCACTCGCTCGACGATACAGGTCTTGAGGTTACTCACATCAACCTACTCGATGGCACTGTCGAAGGCGTGCAGTCGGTTCGCGACAGAGTATTCTCAGTGCAGTACCACCCTGAGAGTGCTCCCGGTCCACAAGATAGCGTATATCTATTCGACCATTTTATTGATTTGATGAAAAAATAATTTTTTAGGAAAACACACAACTACGATATGCCAAAACGTACAGATATAAAAAAAATAATGGTTATAGGCTCAGGTCCTATAGTCATAGGTCAAGCTGCCGAATTCGACTATGCAGGCACGCAAGCTTGTTTGGCTCTTCGTGAAGAGGGCTACGAAGTTATATTGGTCAACTCCAATCCTGCTACTATTATGACCGATACCCATATTGCCGACAAGGTGTATATGGAACCTCTAACACTGGAGTATGTGGCGAAAATAATTCGCTACGAACGCCCCGATGCCATAGTGCCAAGCCTTGGCGGTCAAACCGGTCTTAATTTGGCTGTGCAACTTGCCAAAAAAGGTGTTCTCGAAGAGTGCGATGTGGAAATTTTGGGTACTTCGTTTGAAAGTATCGAGCGTGCCGAGGATAGAGAACTGTTCAAAGAACTGTGTCAGAAACTCGGTGAGCCGGTACTCCCCTCTACCATTGCCAACAACATGAAAGAGGGTGTTGCCGCTGCCGAAGAGATAGGCTATCCTGTTGTACTTCGCCCTGCATTTACACTCGGTGGTACCGGTGGCGGTTTTGCCGACAACGAGGACGAACTCCGCGACCTTATGCGCCATGCTCTTTCGCTCTCCCCAACTCATCAGGTGTTGGTTGAGAAGAGTATAAAGGGCTTTAAGGAGATAGAATATGAGGTGATGCGCGATGCCAACGACACTGCCATCACTATCTGTAATATGGAGAATGTCGACCCCGTGGGTGTGCATACTGGCGACTCTATAGTAGTTTGCCCTTCGCAAACACTCACCAACAAAGAGTATCAACTGCTCCGCGACTCGGCTCTCCGCATTATACGCGAACTCAAAATCGAAGGCGGCTGCAACGTTCAGTTTGCTCTCGACCCTCTCTCATTCAACTACTTCCTTATCGAAGTCAATCCACGTGTAAGCCGCTCGTCGGCTCTTGCATCTAAAGCAAGTGGCTACCCAATAGCACGTGTTAGTGCTAAAATAGCCGTGGGTCTTCGTCTCGATGAAATACGTCTTGCCAATACCCTTGCCGCCTTTGAACCAGCACTCGACTATGTGGTAACTAAGATAGCTCGTTTTCCATTTGACAAGTTTGCCGATGCCATAAATACCCTTGGCACGCAGATGAAAGCTACCGGCGAGGTTATGAGCGTGGGACGCACCATCGAAGAGTCGCTCCTTAAAGCTGTTCGTTCGCTCGAAACCGGTGTGTGCCATATCTACAACAAGAAATTCGACGAGTGGGACGACAATCGCCTGTTAGACTATATACACACAGCCACCGACGACCGCCTATTTGCTATAGCTCAACTCATACGCAATGGCGTTGACCTCGGTATGGTGTACAACTCTACTAAAATAGATATGTTCTTCCTCGAAAAGTTCAAGAATATTGTAGAGTTTGAAACTGCACTTCGCACCAACGTTGGCGATATAGAGACACTTCGCGATGCAAAACGTATGGGTGTGAGCGACAAGTATATAGCCCAGTTGTGGGGTAGTACCGAGTCTAACATCTACCGCTTGCGCGAGAAAAACAACATCTTCCCAGTTTATAAGATGATAGATACTTGTGCCAGCGAGTTTAGTTCGTATGTGCCTTATTTCTACTCTACTTACGAGGACGAAAACGAGAGTGTGGTTTCCGACAAAAAGAAGATTATCGTTCTCGGTTCGGGTCCTATACGTATCGGTCAAGGTGTTGAGTTCGACTACTCTACAGTACACGCTATATGGTCTATCCGCCGTGCAGGTTACGAGGCTATCATTATCAACAACAACCCCGAAACCGTATCGACAGACTATACCACTTCCGATAAACTCTATTTCGAGCCTCTAACCGTTGAAGATGTTATGAACATCATACACTTAGAGCGTCCCGAGGGCATTATCGTATCGCTTGGCGGTCAAACAGCTATCAACCTTGCAGCTCCGCTATACAACCTTGGAGTTAACATTATTGGTACCGATGTTGAGGCTATAGAAAATGCCGAAAACCGCGATTCGTTCGAGAAAATTATGACTCGCCTCGCTATTCCTCAGCCTAATGGCGAAGCCGTTACCGACATTGAAACCGGCGTTAAGGTGGCAGCTCGCATAGGCTATCCGGTATTGGTGCGCCCTTCATACGTGCTTGGCGGTCGTGCTATGCAGATTGTTAGCAACGAACCGGCGTTGCGTCACTATTTACAGACTGCCGTTGAGGTAAATACCGACCAACCGGTGCTTGTCGACAAGTACATTATGGGACGAGAACTCGAAGTTGATGCTATCTGCGATGGTACTGATGTATTTATCCCCGGCATTATGGAACACGTAGAGAAAACAGGCATACACTCTGGCGACTCTATATCGGTATATCCCACATTCTCTGTTGCGCAATCGGTAAAAGACAAAATTATCGACTATACTATTCGTTTAGGTAAAGAGATAGGTATCATAGGTCTATACAATATACAGTTTATTGCCGACGATAACGACGATGTTTATATCATCGAGGTTAACCCTCGTTCGAGCCGTACCGTGCCTTTCTTAAGTAAAGCCACAGGCTATCCAATGGCTGATATTGCCACCGAGGTAATTCTTGGTCGTTCGCTTCGTACACAAGGGTATAACTATGTATATCCTGCCGAGAAAAAACGTTGGTATGTAAAAGCTCCTGCTTTCTCGTTCTCCAAAATACGAGGCATCGATGCTTATCTATCGCCCGAAATGAAGTCGACAGGCGAGGCTATTGGTTACGACAATAAGCTAACTCGCGCCCTCTATAAAGCTCTTCGTTCGTCGGGAATGACAGTGGCAAACTATGGTACACTCTTTGCTACTATTGCCGATTTCGATAAGGCTACAGCCCTACCACTTATCCGTCGTTTCTACGACTTAGGTTTCAATATCGAAGCCACTCGTGGAACTGCCGACTATCTCCGTCAACATGGCATTCGCACTCGCACCCGCTCGAAACTCTCAGAGGGTAGCACCGAAATTTTCGATGCTCTTCGTCAAGGCCATATAAACTATGTGATAAATACTGTCGATATTAACCAGATGTCTACCACTCGCGATGGCTACGAAATACGTCGTTGCGCTGTAGAAAACAACGTCAGTATGTTTACCTCGCTCGAAACAGTGCGTGTACTGCTCGATGTGCTCGAAGAAATAACCCTCGGTGTGTCGACTATCGATGCCGACTAACATTCTTAAGGTAGGTTCTATAACTAATTTATAGAACCTACCGCAAATTTTGTGACTTATTATTATGACTAACGATTTTCATCATAGTCTGTATCAGATTATTGCCAACGAACCACTGACCGCATTGGTCTACCGAATGGAACTCCGTGGCGACACTCAGTGGATAACTGCTCCGGGACAGTTTGTAAATATACGGCTCGAAGGCAAATTCCTTCGCCGCCCTATCTCTATTTGCGATTGGAATGCCGACACTATCACCCTTATATACAAAGTGGTAGGAGAGGGTACTCTCCAAATGTCGCAGATGCATCAAGGCAATCAACTCGACATTCTTACAGGACTTGGCAATGGCTTTAATACCGACATAGCACGTATGCGTCACCCCTTACTTGTGGGGGGGGGGGTAGGTGTGCCTCCAATGTATGCCCTTGCTAAAAAGTTGATAGAAAAAGGTTGCCGCCCAACAATGATTATGGGCTTTAACACTGCCGCCGAAGTGTTCTATTACGATGAGTTTAAGGCTCTCGGCATAGACGTATTTGTTACCACAGTAGACGGCACCGGCGGAATAAAAGGCTTTGTTACCGATGCTATGGAGCAGTGCGGCATACTTTACGACTACTACTATTGTTGCGGACCCGAGCCTATGCTTCGTGCCTTGCACGCAGGAGCTATGACTGGCGGTCAACTCTCTTTCGAGGAACGAATGGGCTGTGGCTTTGGGGCTTGTATGGGCTGCACATGCCAAACCATTGCAGGCTACAAACGCATCTGCAAAGACGGTCCGGTAATGCTCAAAGAAGAAATCATCTTCCCCGAACGTAAATAGTGTGTGCTAATGGTATATTTGTAGTTGAATAACCTTTTTTGATTTATGCAAAGATTAGTAGTAAGAAATTTGGACCTATATCGTATGCCGAGATACCAATAAGGAAATTAGTAGTACTTATTGGTGATAATGCTATTGGTAAAAGTACTGTTATAAAGTTGATTTCTACTTTTTTGTGGATCGAAAAATCTCTCTTTCGTGGTACAGTCAAAAAGTGGTTCGAACGTGACAACCGATTGAAAAATTCGTTGTTAGCCTATCATCGTATTGATAATTTCCTTAGTCAAAATTCCGAAATAGAATACTACGGAAAAGCTTATATTATACGATAAAAAGACAACAAACTTACTATCGAAAACCAAGGTGAAAGCAATTATCAATTGCCACAGATAATGTATGTGCCGGCATAGTTCAAAAAGGAACTGTAGTCGATATGGTAGATAAAGAGTTGGATATGATAAAGGTTGAACTTTTGGATGCTGTATCTCAGGTTATTAACGAAGAGTTCGACTATTTGAGCCAATTTGAAACAATTTAAGTCTTATGGCAACGTGTAATTGTAAGGCTTTTGATGCCAAATATTCTGAGTTTCAGCACGAGCAACGTAAAAAGGTAATCTGCCGTGATAAGAGTTCTTCGGAGTATCTATATTAATGGTAGTTCCAATAATTTGGCAAAATATCTTGTCGATGGTAAGTTGATAGCCGACAACGACCCTAAATGCGATTTCCTAATTCTCAATTGCGAGCGTTGTCAATCGTATTTTATCGAATTAAAAGGGTCTGACATTATTCATGCTTTTGAACAAATTAATCGTACAATAGATTTGTTAAGACCTGATCTTGCAAATTTTTCACTCTTTGCACGAATAATGCTAACCAAAGTGTCGACTGTTGGCACTAAAAGTACACAACTTGTCAAATTGGCAAAGAAATTAAAAGCCTTAAATGGTAATCTTAAATATAAAACAAGGGTGTTGGAAGACGTAGTTTAATATACTATTGGGTTTATCCCAAATCTCTTAATTCATCCTTTAGTTGAATAGACATAATTAAAATTTTTATGAATACTCCCGATACTTCTGTTGTTCTCGCCGGGCTTCGTCTCGACAATCCTGTTATACCTGCTTCGGGTACTTTTGGCTTTGGGCGTGAGTTCGCCGAGTTTTACGACATCAATATATTAGGCTCTTTTTCCTTTAAAGGCACTACTCGCGAACCTCGTTATGGCAATCCTACTCCTCGTATTGCCGAATGCGGTGCTTCGGGTATGATTAATGCCGTAGGTCTTCAAAACCCGGGCATTCACGCCGTTATAGAAAAAGAGTTGCCACACTTGAAAACCATTTTTCATAAGCCTGTAATTGCCAACATCAGTGGTTTCTCCGTCGACGAATATGCCGAGTGTTGTAGCTTAATCGATAAACAAGAGCAGGTGGGTATAATCGAGGTCAATGTCAGTTGCCCCAACGTGCGCCACGGCGGTATGTCGTTTGGCACAAAGCCAGAGGCGGCTGCCGAGGTTACTCGTGCCGTTAAAGCTGTTACCTCTAAGCCAGTATTTATTAAATTGTCGCCCAATGTTACCGACATCACCGAGATAGCCCTCGCCTGCCAAGAGGCCGGTGCCGATGGCATATGCCTTATCAACACTATGCTTGGTATGCGTATAGATACAGCTCGTCGCCGCCCTGTGATAGCTAACGAAATGGGAGGCTTCTCAGGTCCAAGCATTTTCCCTATTGCCGTGCGTATGGTGTGTCAGGTGGCTCGTGCCTGCTCTATACCTGTTATGGGTTGTGGCGGCGTGCAGTCGGCTAACGATGTTATAGAGATGATGATGGCAGGAGCTACTGCCGTACAAGTGGGCGCAATGAACCTTGTCGACCCCTACATCTGCAAAACCATCATCGAAGAACTCCCCCGCGAAATGCAACGCCTCCACATCGACCGCCTCTCCGATATAATCGGTATAGGGAGGTTCTAAAAAGTGAATTTTTAGAATCTCCATATAGTGAATAAATTATTTGCCGTTGAATATATTTGGGCAATGAGGAGAACCTCCCTTTACATTGTTAACGAGAATGAATAACCGGTGGATACATCTACATTTGTATATAGAGACGGAATGATAGCCAATAAGGAGTATGTGTATTTAATGGGACGTTGGTACGCATTTTATCAAGATGCTCTGAAATAGAAGCTGGAATTATTTTACCAAGTTGGTCAAATAATTCATATACCAGATTCTTTTGTCTTAATTCCATGGCGACACCATATAGAGATAATTAAGAAATGCAACTCAGTAGAAGAAGCTATCTTTTACATACAAAAGACGATAGAAAGCAATTGGAGCCGTATTGCTAATTTGCAAGTCACACGGACAAGACTACTGTTGAGTGGGCGTTTCGTGGGATAGAACGTCCCGTAGGGGTAGCTTCCCATTAATTGCAGGAGGTTGTGGATAGAACGATAGAAGAAATGGCACAGTGAAACAGAGAAATGATTCATTCCGATGACGAGGATGAGCTATAATCGAAATTTTAGTTATTCGAAAATTTCGAATAACTGACAAAGAAACAGACAGCAAGACAATTAAAGCATTAGAATATCAGCAACGGGCTGTAGCCGAATTGATAAACAATGAATAAGAAAGATTTATACAACAAGATATTACAGCTCGATGGA
>X285_Short_beaked_Echidna__coassemble_377_pt1 | contig 71180 bp, 58 predicted proteins | sample X285_Short_beaked_Echidna__metabat2_high_PE_005 | metagenome-assembled genome bin X285_Short_beaked_Echidna
AATTCGATGTCGAAAAAGGCACAATCGAAAATTGGGTTATAGAGCGATAATCATACACTAAAACTTTAACTCTTAATAGTTTTACACCGACCACCACAAAAACTAACTTAACATGTGAGAAATAATTGCATATAGTGTAATTCTTAAGTTAATTTAAGTTTAATATGTGCTAAGGTTTCAGTTATTTGGTATCTGACAAGGTTTTAAGAAAAAAGTTTTTCAGATATTTTGTTTGCTAATGTAGAAAAATGTAACTAACTTTGCTGTGTTCTATTCGAAGGACACAATGTTTTATCTAAAGTCTGTAAGTTAGTATGTCAATCTCATTTGTTACATATTGTATGCCTGTTCGGTTTTTCAACAAATCGAATGCTAATGATGTGTTAATAAACACTAATGAGGGGGCAAAATCAGCTAAATAATAGTCTCAATAACGATTTGGCGTTGTCAAGTCAATTTGTTAGTCGTTTCTTTTCAACAATAAATTCATATTTTTTCATTTTAGAGGAGTTAGCTATGTCTTCTCTTAACCTTATTTGGCGATATCATTGATTGATGTCGCCTCTTTTGTCGTGTCATATCTTTATTAACCAAAGGTGCTGATTTTTAAGTGTCTTATAATCTACTTATCTTAGAATGAAAAAGAAAGAACTACTACTATTTGCCGTACTGTTGGTAGTATGGCTTTTTGTACCCCTTTCATCGATGGCAACAGTCTATCTTGATGAGGATTTTTATAGCCCTACTTTTACTACTGGTATTCCTATTGGTTGGAATAGTGAAGGTAATGCTCAATATCCATGGTCTAGAAATTCAAATGGATATCAGGGCGCGTGTTTGAGATTTAGTAACTCATCTAATAGAGTAGGACAGACAAATGTGCTGTTTACACCCAAGATCTCGCTCCCGAACAATTCTATTGCATGTTTAGAATTTATGTTTATGAATATCTGTGGGGGAGATTTAACAATATGTGTTACTACTGATGATGGCACTACTTTTGATACTTTAGGAACAGCATTAGTTGCAGAACGATGGATATATCTAAAATATCCATTATCCAAATTTTCTGGACATTCATTTAATGTGGCGTTTTGTTCTACAAGCAATTGGAGTTCGGCAACAAATCCACATCATTACATAGACAATGTAGTTATTCAAGATCCCCCATTGTGTGCGAAACCTATTAATTTGTCAATAAATGGTATGAAGCAAGCTTCAGCTACTATTGGTTGGGAACTTGACTTTGCTTTGTCAGATCCAGATAGATATATAGTTTAACTTATTCGTGTCTCCGATGGTGAAGTACTATTGAATGAACAAACAATATATACTGTAGGACAATCTTATGAATTTACCTCCTTAGACTATGAGACTGTGTATAATGTTACATTGCAATCGGATTGTCAAGACTCATATCATGGACTATCGCTCATATCAGAGCCGTTGATTTTTACTACACTTTCTGCACCTGTTGATATTCCATATTATCAGAATTTTGATACCATTACAACTTTGCCAAACGAATTTGTTGCGAATGGAAGTGTAAGTTTATCATCAACTCATTATGGAGATAGTGGACAATCGTTACAGTTATCTTCTACGCAGAGTAGTAACTCTATGGTTACAATTCCTCAACTCAATTACTTTTCTGACGAGTTGCAATTTCAGGCAGAAGTGTGTTCAACAACGCAAAATACACAATACTCTATAGGACTGATGTCGGATCCATACGATTTAGCTACATTTACCCCTATTTACGATGGCGTTATTACAGTTCCTAACACGTGGTCTAATGTCCAATTTACTACCTGCACAGCCTATATATGTAGATCAAATTGGTAGGTATGATGTTGAATTTGAAAGGTATCGCAGTTCTGGTAATAAAGCTGAAGAAGGAATAGCGTTGTATGTCAATAATACACCAGACCTTGAAGGTGCTCAAAAATGTGGTTTTATTCCATCGGGGTATTCGTTTACACCGAAAGAAAAAGCTTCTGGATGGTATAAATATAGCTTTAATATAAAAAAACAGGGAGTAGTCTATATCATCCTTGAAGGTATTACTCAGTATGGTGCTGCTTCGTATTATATTTATATTGATAATTTTAGAATTAATTGTTTGGGAGAAGAGTTGGTTCATAACAACATATCAGTATGCCCAAATGAACCATATAGTGAGTTTGGTTTTGATATACCCCAAAGTGCTACTACAAAAGTTGGAGTTGTAGAGTTTGTGAAATTCCACCCTGCCACATCTATTGATGATTGTGACTATTTAGAACGATTGGTATTGAATGTTAAGTCTGGAGGCGAGCAAATGGTAGATGCTTCAATATGTTTGGGCGATACCTATTTTTCGGAAGCTTTTCCTTCTGGTGTCTCTATTCCTGGACTATATCAGAATACCATTAAATCGAAAGACGGCTGCGATTCTGTAGTGTCGCTTAATCTATCTGTTCGTAACCCTCTATTCAATTATAGACATACCATTTGTGAGGGAGATACGTATCAGTTTGGTGGAAAAACATTGAATAAAGCAGGCATTTATTCAGACACTATTGCTATTGTTGGAAGTTCTTGCGATTCTGTTGTTACCCTTTTCCTTGATGTATTGCCCCTCACTTTCGAGGATGAAAAGATAATTTGCGGTGGAGATACATATTATTGGATAAATGATACCGCTCTTACAACATCAGGTCTATATTCCAAAAAATATGAAAACTACCTTGGGTGTGACTCTGTAGTATCAATTCGTTTGACTGTACTTGGCACAAATTATAGTATAGATTCTACCATTTGCCGTGGACAGTCTGTTAATTTTGGTAAGGGTATTTATGCCGAAAGTGGCGAATATGTTGAAACATTTGAGAACCAACTCCGATGTGACTCTATTGTTACACTTAATCTCTTTGTTATTGAACCTGACACAGTTGACATTAGCGATTATGTGTGTGAGGGCTCTACATATTATGGCAATGGTTACATCAATTTGTTAGTCAATAATGACACCATATTGCTAAACTCAGTAACCGATAGCGAAGGATGTATATCTATTATTCGCCTGACAATAGATTTCAAGGAAACGGTCTATTACGAATTTACCGACTATATTTTGGATGGTGAAATTTACAACTTCTGTGGTAATAGTTATAACGCTACTGGCACTTACACTTGTGAGAGTAAGACTGCCGAGGGTTGCGACTCTATCACAACGCTTCATCTTCAGATAGGAACTGGTATAGATGAAACTGAAATGCAGTCATTAGTTGTAACCCCTAACCCTGTTCATCGTGGTGAGATAGTACGTGTGGCTCTTGAACTCTCTACTGCCGACCTCGATGGTACTGTAGTATCAGTCTTCGACTTAGCAGGTGCTGAGGTTTCTCGTACTACCAGTCCATCGAAACCTATCACCATAGTGTGCGACTTTGCTTCGGGTGCCTATGTGGTCCGCATAACCCTCGCTACTGGCGAAGTTTACCAAGGTAAACTCGTGGTGAAGTAACATAGTAGCATACGATGATGTAAAACAATTGTTTCAATAATCCCACTTCTCTTTTTTGTTGAAGTGCATATATCTAAGGCGAGGCGCATTTTGCAATGTGTCTCGCTTTTATTAAATTACCTTTATTGTCTCGTTATGTCGTAAAAAAATAGTAACTTTGCACTTTGCAATGTTGTGGCTTGCATAATGGTGTGCCGGCGTGCGTTGCTCTGTTTTGCCAATGCGATTGTTTAAACGTATAGATATGTATGTGTTGAAGAATTTTATGACGCTTTTTGCGGCTACATTCTTCATCTGCTCGTTTATACTCATTCTACAATTCCTTTGGATGACTATTGGCGAATTGGTGGGCAAGGGGCTTCCTTGGGGCGTACTTATTAAACTGTTTTTCTACATCTGGCTTACGTTAGTGCCTATGGCTCTGCCTCTTGCCATACTGCTTGCTTCGCTTATGACGTTTGGCAATATGGGCGAACGTCTTGAACTATTGGCAATGAAGAGTGCAGGTATATCGCTTTTTCGCATTATGCGTTCGCTTATGGTGTTTATATTGTTAGTCTGCGTGGGGGCTTTCGTCTTTTCAAATAGAGTGATACCTTACGCCCAAACCAAAATGTGGACTCTGCGCTTTAGCATTCAACACACTTCGCCCGAGCTTATTATACCTGTTGGCGAATTTTATGCAGGTATTGATAATATGCGCATCTATGCGAGAAATAAAAATCACGACACTGGTGCTTTGTACGATGTAATGATTTACGACTTCTCTAAGGGCTTTGACCGCTCGTGTGTTATTACTGCCGATACAATTTATGTCCGCCAGACCGAGGATAAGCGCAACCTTAAATTGATACTATATAATGGAGAGATGTTCGAAAATCTTCAACAAGACAAGAAATACAATTCGGACAATGCTCCCTATCGCCGCGAAATGTTTCTCCATCGCGAGATGTTGCTCGACTATAATGGAGGTTTTGAGGAGATGGACGGTTCGTTCCTTAACTCGCAACACGTGGCAAAAAACTTTCAGCAGCTCTCGCACGATGTCGACTCTGTAACCCACCAAAGCGACTCTATAACTGCCGACTTTGCCTCTCGTCTCAAAAACGAAGCTTTTTTTCATAAGGCTTATCTTAATGTAGATACTGTGCAGATGCCACGTGCCGATTATAATTACGATGTTGATTCGCTATTCCTCACTGCCACCTACTATGCAATGAAAAACATTATGAGTAATATGCGTTCCAATATATCGTCTGCCATCAACGACTATCAATATCAACGAATGGTTATAACCGAAACACAGAATTTTGTGACACGTCACTCTATAGAGTTGCATCGTAAGTTTACACTCTCGTTTGCTTGCCTTATATTCTTTTTTATTGGTGCGCCATTGGGAGCTATTATTGGCAAAGGTGGTCTTGGACTGCCGGCCATTGTGAGCGTGTTACTATTTATAGTCTACTATATTGTAGATACCTTTGGCGTGAAAATGGCAAAAGAGGGTGTGTGGGTAGTTTGGCAAGGAATGTGGCTTTCGTCAATAATATTACTGCCAATAGGTATATTCTTAACCTACAAGGCGGCAACTGACTCTGCACTATTTAACCCCGAGGCTTACGCAAAACGATTGGCAGTTGTGAGAAAATGGATTGGAAAAATCCTAAACATTTTCAAAGACAAATACACACTACTGAAACAAAAAACTCGAAATTAATAAACTATGCGCCTTGTTGCGCACAAAACATAATATACTGTTATGCAATTCAAAACAAATACTATCGAAGAGGCTCTTGAGGACTTTCGCGAGGGAAAATTTCTTATTGTTGTAGACGATGAAGATCGCGAAAACGAAGGCGACTTTATTATAGCTGCAGAAAAGATAACTCCCGAGGCTGTTAACTTTATGCTAAAAAATGGTCGAGGTGTACTCTGTGTGCCACTTCCTATTAGTCGCTGTAAAGAGTTGGAACTCGACCGTCAGGTGGGCAACAACACCTCTCTTCTTGGTACTCCTTTTACTATTACTGTCGACCTGCTTGAGGGTTGTACCACTGGTGTTTCTATTCACGACCGTGCTGCCACTATCCGCGCTCTTGCCGACCCTAATATCAAACCTACCGATTTCGGTCGCCCTGGTCATATTAATCCTCTTTATGCACAGGATCGTGGTGTGCTTCGCCGCGCAGGTCATACCGAGGCTTCTATCGATTTGGCTCGCCTTGCAGGTCTTAACCCCGCAGCTGCCCTTATCGAAATAATGAACGAAGATGGCACAATGGCTCGTATGCCTCAACTGCAAGAGGTGGCTCATAAATTTGGTATAAAAATAATCACTATCAAGGATTTGATAGCTTATCGCCTTCGTCAAGACTCTATTGTTGAGCGTGGCGACCGTGCTTTCTTGCCCACCCAGTATGGCGATTTCCATATCATTCCTTTCCGTCAGAAATCTAATGGTGCCGAGCATGTGGCTATAATAAAAGGCGAATGGAAAGCAGGCGAACCTGTACTTGTGCGTGTACACTCGTCCTGCGTTACTGGCGATATATTTGCCTCGAAACGTTGCGAATGTGGCGAACAACTCCATGCCGCTATGGCTGCTATCGAAAAAGAGGGCAAAGGCGCTGTGGTTTATCTTAGTCAAGAGGGACGCGGCATAGGACTGATGAACAAAATATCGGCTTACAAACTTCAAGAAGAGGGTCTCGACACTGTCGATGCTAATATACACCTCGGTTTCAAAGCCGACGAACGCGACTATGGTGTTGGTGCAAGCATACTTCACGAATTAGGTATCACCAAAATGCGCCTAATGACCAACAACCCAATGAAACGTATCGGTCTCGAAGGCTATGGACTTGAAATAGTGGAAAACGTACCTATCGAAACTGGCATTAACCGCTACAACGAGGAGTACCTAAAAACTAAAAAAGAGCGAATGGGGCACGACCTCCATTTGTAATAAGGGTGGTTCTATAAATTCACCGAGCTGGGATTTTAGCTTAAAGCCAAAAGCACGCAAGAGAATTTATGATTAGTATTATATTTTCAAAAAAAAGTGAATTTATAGAACCTCCCATTACATAGGGTAGCGGTGGAGCATAGCTGTGCCGCTACTATTTTTATTTTTTTTGTTGTATTTACACATTCCGGTGATTTGGATAGTATGATGAATTTAGAAGAATTGCTCAACCCCGAGCAGAAGGCAGCTGTAGAGTATTGCGATGGCTCATCGGTCATTGTGGCTGGTGCTGGCTCAGGCAAGACTCGTGTGCTTACTTACAAGGTTGCCTACTTGCTCCAACAAGGTTTGTCTGCCGATAATATCTTGGCTCTTACCTTTACCAACAAGGCTGCTCGCGAAATGAAAGAGCGTATTACTCGTGTGGTGGGCTTTCAACAATCGCGTCGCTTGATGATGGGTACTTTCCACTCGGTTTTTTCTCGCATTCTTCGCTTAGAGGCCGACTTGATAGGGCTTACTCCTCAATTTACTATCTACGATTCCAACGACTCGCGTAATGTGGTGAAAACCATAGTTAAAGAGTGGGGCTTAGACGATAAAAAATATAAGCCATCGGCTATCCATAGCAAAATATCGATGGCAAAAAACCATCTTATAACACCCACCATTTATGGCTCATCGGCAGAATCGCAACGGATGGATAGCGTAAATGGCATATCGCGTTTTGCCGAAATATTTGCTACCTATTGTCAGCGTTGCCGTGCCGCTAATGCTATGGATTTCGACGATATACTTGTCTATACAGCCACGCTATTTCGTCAAAACCCAGAAGTGCTTAATCGCTATGCCTCTCGTTTTCAGTATATACTTGTCGACGAGTATCAGGATACTAACACCGTTCAGCATACAATTGTAAAGCAGTTGGCATCGCTACATAAGCGTGTTTGTGTGGTGGGTGACGATGCACAAAGCATCTACTCGTTTCGTGGTGCAGAAATCGACAATATCCTCGGCTTTCAGTCGGGCTTTGGCAATTGCCGTCAATTTCTGTTGCAGCAAAACTACCGCTCCACACAAACCATTGTTGATGCAGCCAATTCGCTTATTGCCAAAAACCGCAGTCAGATACCAAAAAAGGTCTTTAGTCGCAATAGCGTGGGCGACCCCATCGATGTTTTATGCACCTACTCCGACTATGACGAAGCATCAACGGTGGCAAGTCGTATAAAAAGTGTGGTACGACAGCATTTAGCTCAATACGACGATATAGCCATCCTATATCGCACCAACTCGCAAAGTCGTGTGCTCGAAGACGAATTGCGCAAAAACGCCATACCATATCGCATTTATGGCGGTAAATCGTTTTATCAACGTAAGGAGATAATGGACATTGTGGCTTATCTGCGTCTCATTATCAACCCTGCAGACGAAGAAGCTCTACGCCGAATTATAAATTTCCCTACTCGCGGCATAGGCGATACCACCCTTAAAAAACTACTCGATGTAGCCCACTCAAACTCCTCAGTGCCGATACTTCAAATAGTGTCAAACCCAATAGAGTATGGTGTAGGTGTAAACAAAGGTGCGGCAACTAAACTGCATAGCTTTGCCGAAATGATTTCGGGCTTTATCGCAGCCAACGAGATTACCGATGCTTTTACCCTTGCCGAACGAGTAATTTTCGAGTCGGGTATTATGGCAGATGCTGTGGCAGATACTACTATAGAGGGACTATCTCGTAAGGATAATATAGACGAGTTTCTTAGTGCAGTGCATGAGTTTTGCGACCGCCGTGTTAACGATGGCGACCTCAACGAAGATATTAATATAGTTAACTTCCTTAACGAAGTAGCTCTTGCCACCGACCAAGACGATAACAGCGAGGAACAACACAATGTAGTAACTCTTATGACTATTCATGCCTCGAAAGGTCTTGAATATGCATACGTTTATATAGTTGGTATGGAGGAAAACCTCTTCCCATCTACAATGGTTGAGTCGGATAGAGATTTAGAAGAGGAACGACGCCTGTTTTATGTAGCACTTACTCGTGCCAAGGAGGTATGCACAATAAGTTATGCTAAAAGCCGTTTTCGTAATGGGCAGACACAGTACTCCAATCCAAGTCGTTTCCTACATGACATCGATGCCAAGTACTTAAATCTTCCCTCCGAAATGCAGAGTCAACGACGAGTAATCGACCCCTACCAGTCGAGCCAGTGGATGGACGATAAACCACTTTTTGACCACCGAACCGAACGAAGTTCATTCAACTCGTACCGCTCATCGTTGCACTCAACTCCACAAAAGAGTAGTAGCTCGATGCCTGCTAATTTTCAGCGACTATCTACTTCTACTTCTACGGTTAACCCGCAGTCGTCTACAGTCACGGCTACCAATATCGCTGTGGGCGACATAGTTGTTCACGACTCTTTTGGGCGTGGCGAAGTGGTGGCTCTTGAGGGTGCCGACCAAAATCGGAAGGCGCAAATAAATTTCGATGCTCACGGACTGAAAACATTGCTCTTACGCTTTGCTCGCTTTTCAGAAGTTACCCATAAATAAGGTTGCTTTATTCAGAATTTAGACCTATAAAAATATATATATCTATAGTGCGAACCACGCTTATCTATCTACTGCTATTGCTATCGCTAACGTCGCTCTCGGCTCAGCGAGTATTTGTGCGTGGTTATGTGATGGACGAAAACAAACGTGCCGTTGAGTTTGCTGCAGTGCAAATTAAAGGCACTACCTCTGGCGGTATTACTAACGACAAAGGCTATTTCGATATATCTTTCACTCGCACGGAGGGTATGGATAGCATTGAGGTGTTATTCTCCTGTATAGGTTATGCCCCTGCCTCTCGCACTATCGTCCTGACCGACAATCAAGCATACATTGTGGCTATGACTTTGCAAACCGATGTTACTGCCCTCGACGAAGTGGTAGTAAAGTCGTTAGCTCGGCAGTCGGGTACTATGATGACTATCGATACCGACAAGTTGCGCCTTATGCCCGATGCCTCTGGCGGTAATATCGAGAGCCTACTAACAACCTTTGCAGGTGTTAGCTCTAACAACGAAATGAGTTCGCAATACTCTGTTCGTGGCGGTAATTACGATGAAAACTCGGTCTATGTCAATGGTATAGAGGTCTATCGTCCGCTTCTTGTGCGTGCCGGGCAGCAAGAAGGTTTGAGCTTTATTAACCCTGATATGGTGGAGTCGGTCAACTTCTCGGCTGGTGGTTTCGATGCCAAATATGGCGATAAGATGGCTTCGGTTCTCGATGTAAAATATAAAAAACCAAAGTCGTTCGAGGCTAACATATCAGCATCGCTTCAAGGCGCATCGGCTTTTGTTGGTCATTCTTCTAAAAAGTTTACTCAGGTTCACGGCATACGTTTCAAAACTATGAAGGTACTACTCGGTACTCTCGACACCAAAGGCGAATACTCTCCTTGGTATCTCGATTATCAGACTTACCTCACGTGGCAACTGCACCCCAAAGTCGAATTTACTTTCCTTGGCAATGTATCGCAAAACATCTACAAGTTTGTGCCTCGCTCACGAAGTACTTCGTTTGGTACAATGTCCAATGCCAATAATTTCACTGTATTCTTCTCGGGGTCCGAACGTGATATATTTCAGACCTATTTTGGCGCTATAGGTCTGAATTATAAACCACGAAAAAAGGTTGACCTTGGACTAAATATCTCGGCTTTCAATACTAACGAACAGGAAACATACGACATTACAGGCGAATATTGGCTCTCCGAATTAGATATGAGCGGTGGTCATAAAGACTTTGTGGCAGATGGTTCGCTTGGTACAGGTATGTATCGCGAACATGCACGTAATCGTCTAAGTGCTACGGTGCTTAATATTGGTCATCAGGGGGCATACAATAGTCGTGCCAACTCGCTGCAATGGGGCATTAACTATCAATACGAGATGGTTCTCGACCGCATTAACGAATGGGAAAGCCGCGATTCGGCAGGCTACTCAATGCCCTACAATCCCGATCGTGTTGAAGTAATCTACAATCTCTACTCCAATGTCGACCTCTATTCTCACCGCCTTCAAGGCTATGTTCAAGACACTTATCGCTTTACTCCTACGTGGGGTACGTGGGTGCTGTCGGCTGGTATTCGTGCCAATTACTGGTCGTTTAATAACGAGTTTATAGCCAGTCCTCGTGCATCGGTTTCGTTTTTTCCTAATTGGAAAGCCGACTTTAATTTCCGTTTAGCCGCAGGTTTCTATTATCAGACGCCATTTTATAAAGAGATACGCAGCGTTGTACCCGATGCTAATGGCAACAATTTTGTTTCGCTCAACCGCGATATACGTTCGCAACGCTCCTTTCATCTAGTCCTTGGTATGGACTATTTTTTCCGTGCGTGGGATCGTCCATTTAAGCTCACTGTAGAGGGGTATTACAAACCTGCCGACCAAGTAATAAGCTACTATGTAGACAATGTTCGTGTGCGCTATTCGGGGCGCAACGATGCCATAGCCTATACTGCAGGTGTCGATGTTAAGTTGTTTGGCGAATTTGTGCCAGGAACCGACTCGTGGATTTCTTTTTCGTGGATGCGAGCTCGCGAAAACATTTTGGACGACCATTATCCGGCGTATAGCAATACAGGCAATTATCTTGGAGAGGTCTATCCCAGTTGGATATCTCGCCCCAATGAGCAACGATATAACATTTCGCTCTTCTTTCAAGACTATTTTCCCAATCACCCCGAGTATAAGGTGCATCTAAAATTTGTGTGGTCTGATGGTTTGCCCTTTGGACCCTCGCATTCCGAGCGTTACCAAGCCACACTACGCACCAAGGCTTACAATCGTGTAGACATAGGTGTGTCGCGAGGCTTTGTGCAAGGACGTGAAAAGTGGATGCGCCACCTCGATCCGGTAAAAAATATATGGCTAAGCCTCGAACTGTTCAACCTCATCAATATCAAAAACGTTAACTCCTACTACTGGGTAACCGACATATATAATGGTCAATATGCCGTTCCCAATTACCTCACAGGCTTTATGGTCAACTTCCGCATCTCTGTAGGCTTTTAATAAAAAGGGCTGTGTCATTTTTTTTGATACAGCCCTTTGTTATGCTATTTTTTTTATCTTTCTACTACCCACTCTTCTATGGTGCGTTTTGAGGTGTCGAATTTAATGCCTATTTTTACTATGGCAAGGTGTTCGAGTGCATATAATGATGAGTAGTCTTTAGAGTTTATTTGGTCAAGAGCCGACTGGGCTGTGTCGTTTATTTTTAGTTCAATAATGTAGATGGTTGTTTTTGAACGGAGGGTGAGGGCGATACGCCCGTTGGAGGTGCGAGTTTCGAGCGTTGGATGACCGCCCATAAGGTCGAACATTATATATAACATATGCTGATAATGCCCCTCGGTATTAATATTGTCGGCGTATGGTAGTGTACTAAAGTATGTTTTAAGACGAGTAAGTGCAGTGCCTATGTCATCGTGGCGGAAGTCGATAGCAGCATCTACGAAAACATTTTTTGCTAAACAATCGTTTGTTACGTAGTTAGGCAGGAGCGACTCCATTAACCCCTCACGAACTTCTTTGTTAGGAATGTCTAACAGATAACGGTCCGATTCGGCATCATAACTTTTTATAGTTATATATCCGCTCTGATATAGTAGTGGAGTCATTGATTTTAATGATTCTGTTGGAGTATCGAAATCTCTCGACGATGCACGATAGTTGCCTATTTCGCCAGCTTGTACCCTAAACTTGTCCATCATTCTTATTAGCATAGTTGGCGTTCCTGTCTCAAACCAAAACTGATCAATTCTTCCCTTTTTAAGTGCAGTTAGCAGACTATACGGATTGTATATATCGGGCGATTTTATAGAAAAATGGTAGCCATCGTAGGTCTCTTTCAATTTTGCGTACATTGCAACTTTTGTTATTCCGTTTTTTGCCGATAGAAGTTCTACATCGTAGTCAAGCTCGGAGTGTATCTCCTCTTCTGAAATGCCGCAGATAGATGCATATTCATTGTCTAAACTTATATTTTCTATGTTGTTGAGCGAGCTGAAAATACTTAGTTGCGAAAACTTAGTAATGCCAGTTATAAATACAAAACGTAGATATGGGTTGGAGAGTTTTAGAGGGGCATAAAAACTTTGCATCACTTTGCGAAGTTCAACAAAATTCTTCTCCTCGTGCAGTACGTCAATCAGTGGAGCATCGTATTCGTCAAACAGCACTACTACTTTATGCCCTGTTTTTTCATAGACTATACGTATTAATTCGCCTAATCGTTGATTATACGCTTTGGATCTTGACTAATTCCATATTGCCGCTCATAATACGACAGCTTATAATTTAGATTATTAATCAAGGCATCACTATCAACATTTTTTATGTCGCTAAAGTCGAAATGCAGTACAGGGTACTTTGTCCACTCTTTTTCGTATTCACTGATAGCCAAACCATCAAATAGGTCTTTCCGCCCCTCGAAATAACTTTGTAATGTCGACACTAAGAGCGACTTGCCAAACCTGCGAGGACGACTTAAGAAAACGTATCTCGAACCATTTTCCATCAACTGACGGATATATTGAGTTTTGTCGATATATAAATAGTTGTTCTGTCTAATATCTTCAAATGTCTGTATCCCTATCGGATATATTCTTTTTCTTTGCTCCATTATATGCTTGTTTTAGGTGGTGTAACAATTCGATATGAGAAGTTAGTGATAATAATGAAAATATGCAAATTTAAGCTTTACTTTTTGCGTATCATAGTAAGCCCATCGCGGAGTGGAAGTATTACTTTTTCTACTCGTGTGTCGGTGGCTATTTTGTCGTTAAAGGCTTTTATGGCTATGGTTTGGTGGTCGTTTGTGGCAGGCGAGGGGTCAAGCACTTTGCCGTCCCAAAGGGTGTTGTCGGCAAGAATTACACCTCCTGTACGCATTTTAGGGAGCAAAAGCTCGTAGTACTGCTCGTAACAGCGTTTGTCGGCATCGATAAAGGCAATGTCAAATTCGTCACAGAGTGTGGGTATTATCTTCTCGGCATCACCTATATGTAGATGAATTTTTTCGCCGTGCGGCACTCGTGATAGCTGTTTGCGAATAAAATCCTCTTGCTCATCGTCTATCTCTATTGTATGTAGCTCACCATTAGCTGTAAACCCCTCTGCCATACATAGTGCCGAATAGCCCGAAAAGGTGCCAATTTCAACAATCCGCTTAGCCTCCATCATCTCCACTATCATTTTTAATATACGCCCTTGTAGATGTCCCGACATCATTCTTGGGTTAATGCTATGTAAATTTGTGGCTCGTACCACTTGCTGAAGATAAGGCGGTTCTGCCTCGGAGTGGCAAAGTATATACTCGTCTATCTGCGCATTGGCATCGGAGGTATATTTTTCGGCTTGTGCTAATTTCATTTCTTGGTGGCGTTGTCGGTGAATATCAATGTTGATAGTTGTGTTGGGTTGAAAAGTTGTTGTGCTTGTGTGAGAATATCTTTTACAGTGAACGCTTCTATTATCTCTAATTGCTCCTCATCGGTGGTCAAAGGCAAGTGGTGTAGATAACTTTTACTTGTCGAGAGTATTATGTTCTCGAAATTCTCGTTGCTTATCAGCACTTGACCTCGAAGTTGCAATTTTGCTTGGTCCAATTGCTTGTCGGTCATAGGCTTCGATGCCAATATCTCCATCTGCTGTTGGCATAACCTATATACACGCTTTAAGTTGTCGGGGTCGCAGCCAAAATATATGTTCCACACCCCGGTGTCGGTATAAAACGAAGTGTTACTCTCTATGGTGTAGCACAACCCATTGCGCTCTCGCACAGCAAGGTTTAGCTTCGATACCATACTCGGACCACCAAGAATGTTGTTCACCAATACTGTTTTCAATCGCTCCTCGGCTGACATTGAGCAGCAACGATTACCTATAATGCAGTGGGCTTGAAAAGTATCGCGGCTACAGGTTTTACTGCTTGGGACGTATGAACTTGGCTCTTTGCGGTCAGTCTGGCATACACCTTCGGCTTCGCCAAAATGGCGTTCCACTCTACGGAATAGGTGGCTCGCCTTGTCCGATCCCATATAAAATACCACCATGCGGTCGGGGGTGAAGTTGCGCTTTACATACCGCATCATACGATTGGTATTGAATGAATTGAGACTTCGTTCCGTTCCAAGAATATTGCGACCTATAGGGTCAGTGGGAAAAAGCTGTTGCTCAAATTCGTCGTAAATAAGTTCAGCAGGCGAGTCGTTATAACTCTGTATTTCGTCTAAAACAACCTCCCGTTCAAGCTCTATCTCATTGTCGGGGAAAATGGAGTGTAGTGTGAGGTCAGACAAGAGTTCTATGGCACGCTCGGTGTACTGTCTTGGCACTGTGGCATATAGGTACGTCTCCTCCTTGGTTGTGTAAGCATCTAGTTGCCCACCTACATTTTCCAGTCGCGATATAATATGGTAGCTTTTGCGGTTTTCAGTGCCCTTAAACAGCATGTGTTCTACAAAGTGAGCCATTCCGCTCTCATCGGGCAGTTCGTCGCGAGTGCCGGCATCAATTGCCACACCCACCCACGATACAGGACGGTCGGTTGCAAGATGTAGCACTCGTACTCCATTGGCAAGAGTATGTGTAGTTTGTGTCATTATCGTTTATCTTTTTTATTGTTGCGAAATTACTTATTTTTTGCGACATAGCGAGTACTTTTGCAACAAATTAAATAGTTGTTTTATGTTAAATATCTAAATCAGTGGGCGAAATGTAGCTATCGTTTGCCAAAAATATCGTAAATTTGTAGCAATTTTCTATTGTTATGCTCGTTATAGCTATTAGGATATATTTATAGGTAAGAAAGGATGTGGAAAAAATGTAGTCTTGTAGCTCTAATTGCCTGTCTGATAACAATTAATGCTAATGCTAATACCAAACCTCGTGATGTGTTTTATTGCGAGGTAGGAGTTGCCGCAGGTGGCGGTTTTGTATTGGGCGATGTCAATAGATGCCTATTTCGCTATCTGCAACCCACGGCAGGAGGCTTTATAAAGTATAAATTTAACGGACATTACGAGCTGCGTTTACAGTTAGATGCTGGTATTTTGGGCATAGGAAAGGTAAACGATGCATTTCGTACGCAACGTTTTGTAGCTCCGCAAGTGTTGGGCGAGTTTAACTTTTTTAATTATGGCGCACCGCGTTGGGAGGCTTTCTCCTCGTGGGTTACTCCAACGCTAATGGTCGGTTTAGGCGGCATAATTTTTGGAAGTGATGGACTGCGGTGTACACTCACCATTCCAATGGGTGTGGGTGTTAAATTTAAGTTGAGTAATCGAGTAAATATGGGAGCCAATTGGATAGTTACCAAAACATTCTCCGACAGAGTGGACGATGTAGACAACCCATTAGGCTTGAATAAAGGCGTGTGGAACAATCGCGACTGGTACTCCACGGCGCAGATATACCTATCGATTAATTTTTATAAGAAATGTACCCCTTGCCGCAATGGTGTGGCAGCGAAGAAAAAAGCAAGATATGACAAATCTCATAGATAATATAGACCAAAACCGCATACCACAGCACGTGGCAATTATTATGGATGGCAATGGGCGGTGGGCAAAACAGCGTGGCAAGGAGAGGCTTGCAGGTCATGCCGCTGGCGTTGAGTCGGTACGTGTAATAACCGAAAAAGCAGCGCAATTAGGTGTTAAATATCTAACATACTACACCTTTTCTACCGAAAATTGGAATCGTCCACAGGCAGAAGTAAACGGACTGATGGAGATACTTGTCGACAGTATTATACGCGAAACCCCTACCTTTCACAAAAACAACATACGCCTGCTTGCAATAGGCGATATGACGGCAATGCCCGACAATGCTCGCAATCGTTTGTCGCAATGTATGGCAGAAACCGCAGTCAACACAGGTATGACTATGATATTGGCTCTTAGCTACTCCGCTCGTTGGGAGATTGTCGATGCCACACGCCGTATTGCACAAGATGCAGCCGCACACCTTATCAACCCCGATAAGATTGACGAGGCAATGGTAGCTCGCTACCTTACAACTGGCAGCATACCCGACCCCGATTTGCTAATTCGCACCAGTGGTGAGTTGCGCCTATCCAATTTCCTACTATGGCAATTGGCTTACACCGAACTCTATTTTACCGATACCTTTTGGCCCGATTTTCGTGAACAAGAATTTTATGCCGCTATTATCGACTACCAAAAACGTGAACGCCGCTTTGGAAAAACCAGCGAACAACTTTTATGATGATTGATTTGAAACAATACAGCTCCCATAGATTTTCCATATTAGTACTGCTATTGTCGGTCGTGTCGTTCTCCTTATTCGCTCAAGAAGAAGAGAGTGAACGTTTTACCTACAACTATTCGGCTCAACCTCGCAATGTCATTCTTTCCGACATTATTATTACAGGCGCCGAGTCCTACGAAGACTATATATTGGTTGGTTTCTCTGGATTAACCAAAGGACAAACTATCCAAATTCCCGGTCCCGACATTACCGATGTTGTAAAGAAGTTTTGGAAGCAAGGCTACTTTTCCGATGTTAAAATTTACGTCGACGAATTGGGTGGAGACAGTATTACACTAACCATTTCCCTTAAACAGTTGCCGCGTGTCTCCAATGTCAACTTCTATGGTATGAAAAAGGGCGAAATAGAAGACCTTGAAAAAACTATTCCCATTCAAAAAGGCAAACAACTCAATGCCGATGCTATCGACCGTTCAAAATTAGCTATCAGCAATTTCTATCACGATAAAGGCTTTTTAGAAACCGAAGTCGTAGTCTTTCAGAAAAACGACCCAACAGTCAAAGGCAATGTTATAGTCGACATTAGTGTCGATAAAAAAATGAAGGTAAAGGTTAACGATATTATCGTTACCGGTAACGAAGCCCTAACCCTTGCCAAAATCGACCTTGCAATGAAAAAAACCAACCGCAAGGGCAAGATAGCCAATATGTTCCGCACTCACAAATTTGTAAATAAAGAGTACGAAAAAGATAAAAAAGCACTTATCGATAAGTATAACGAACTCGGCTACCGCGATGCTAAAATTGTTCGCGATACGGTTGTTACTCGTGATGATGGACGTGTCGATGTTTACCTCGATGTAGAAGAAGGGAAGCAGTACTACTTTGGCGATGTGCAGTGGCTTGGCAACACCATCTACTCTACCGAGATGCTCAACGCACTTTTCAATGTAAAAAGAGGAGAGGTATTCAACCAAAAGGTAATGAACAAACGCCTTTTCGAGGACGAAGATGCAGTGTCGTCTATGTACCGCGACAATGGTTATCTCTTTATGCAACTCGACCCCGTAGAGGTGGGTGTCGATGGCGACTCGATAAACTTCGAGATGCGTATCTTCGAGGGCAATCAAGCTACTATCAACAAGATTATTATAAATGGTAACGACCGTCTTTACGAACACGTAGTACGCCGTGAAATGCGTACCAAGCCTGGCGCACTCTATAGCCAGTCCGACCTCGTACGTACTCTCCGTGAATTGGCACAACTCAAGCAATTCGATGAGGAGAAGATATTTACAGGCGTCGACCTTCAACCCGATATGGAGAGTGGAACAATAGACATAACCTACAATCTCGAATCTAAATCGTCCGACCAAGTTGAATTCTCGGCAGGTGTTGGTCAGAGTGGAGTAGTGTTGTCAGTAGGTCTTAAATTTTCCAACTTCGCCATTCAAAATCTTTTCAAGCCTAAAACCTATCGCATAGTGCCACAGGGTGAGGGACAAACCCTCTCGCTTCGCGCGCAGGTAAACGGTATATACTATCAAAACTATTCCATTTCGTTCTTCGATCCATGGCTCGGGGGTAAGCGCCCCAACTCGTTCTCGCTTAGTGTTTACTATGCCATTCAAACTGGTATGAGTAAGCGTTATTACAACAACTATATGTACGACCAAAATTATTGGTATAATATGTATGGTGGCAGCTATAATGGTTACAACTATAATACCAATGCCTACGGAACGGAGTACGACAAGAACGTTTATATGCATACACTTGGCGTGTCGGTAGGTTATGGTACTCGTCTTACCTGGCCCGACGACTATTTTACCCTTTATGGCGAGCTATCGTATCAGCGATATATGCTCAAAAACTGGTTCGAGCAGTACTATGGCTTTGCCACTGGTAATACCAACAACCTCTCGCTCGGTCTCACCATATCGCGTAACTCTATCGACAATCCAATATATACCCGTCGTGGCTCGGCAGTTACCCTTTCGGTCAAAGCCACACTGCCATACTCGGCTTTTAACCCTAATACTGACTACGAAAATATGACGCTTGTTCAGCGGAGCGAGTGGGTAGAGTATCATAAATGGAAATTCAATGCTAAATTCTTTGTGCCACTTACACGCGACAACAAACTTGTGTTGATGGCACGTGCCGAATATGGCTTCTTAGGTTATTATAATAAGAACAAAAAATCGTCGTTCGAACGTTTCTATGTCGGAGGCGATGGAACTTCGGGCTATGTTAACCCAGGTACCGAAATGATAAGTATGCGAGGTTACTCTGCAGGTTCGCTAACTCCATATAATGGTCAGGGCTATTTTGGTTACAATGGCAACCTCTATACCAAGCTCACTGTCGAGTTCCGTTATCCTCTCCTGTTAAATCAGTCAACCAATATATGGGCATTGGCATTCTTAGAGGCAGGAAACTGTTGGGGCGAGTTCAAAAACTTTAACCCCTTCGACCTCAAACGTTCAGCAGGTGTTGGAGTTCGAGTCTACTTGCCAATGTTCGGATTACTTGGCGTTGACTGGGGTTGGGGCTTCGACCGCGACCAAACAGGGCAACCCGGCGGCTCACAATTCCACTTCATCCTCGGTCAAGAATTCTAACTTGTTTACCATTCTTAAACTATTGACTACTATTTTAGTCAAAGCCATATAACTTAAATATCAAAAAACGTATGAAAAAGATTATCTTCTCGGCTATTGTAGCACTCTGTTTTGCTACCACTGCCACAGCTCAAAAATTCGCCTTGGTGGATATGGAGTATGTGATGAATGCCATACCAGCATACGAAACTGCCAACGAGCAACTCGACCAAATATCTAAAAAATGGCAAGGCGAAATCGAAGCCGTACTCACTGAGGTACAGACTATGTACAAAAACTACCAGACTGAACTCGTCTTTCTTTCCGACGAGATGAAAGTTAAACGTGAAGAGGCTATCATTGCACGCGAGCAAGATGCAGATGCCCTTAAACGCAAATATTTTGCCTCCGATGGCGAGCTTTATAAAAAACGTGATGCACTAATCAAACCTATCCAGGATGAAGTGTACAATGCCCTACAAGAGTTGTGCGATGCCCACGGTTACCAACTTATTGTTGACAAATCGTCAGCTATGAGCATAGTCTTTGCAGCACCTAAAATCGACATTAGCGACCAGCTACTCGACAAACTCGGCTATACCGCCAAAAAATAAGAAACTATTCTTATTTGTCATACAGTTAATGATCAAACCTTTGAGAAATAATTATTTATAACATTTTATACACAACTATTATGATTAAACGTTTTGCCCTTGCGGCCCTAATTGCTTTCTTGCCTCTTTTGGCTATGGCTCAAGATGTTAAACTCGGATATATCAACACTCAAGAGGTGCTAATGATGATGCCCGAAGTCGATGCCCTCGAAAAACAAATGATGGATTTCAACGAGAAAAACACAAAGTATCTTCAAGATATGCAAAATGAAATCCAAAACAAAGCCAACAAATACGAAGAGGAAAAAGCTACTCTTACCGATGCTATCCGTCGTGTGAAAGAAGAGGAACTTCAGAGCCTTTACGAACGTTTCCAAACCGCTCAACAAACTCTCTATCAAGAGTCTCAAGCTCAACAAGCTAAACTACTTCAACCACTTCAAGAGAAACTTAAAAATGCTATCGAAACCGTTTCTAAACGTCAATCACTGATGTTTGTCTACGATATGGCTTCCGGTGCAGTGGTCTACAAAAGCGATAAAGCTATCGACATTACCTCTGCTGTTAAAAAAGAACTCGGCATCCTCTAAACAACTTTTTTGAAACTTACGTATGAAACACTTTATTGTTGCACTTTTGTCGCTCTTATCGGTAGCTGTGGCAGCGCAAGATAGCGTAGCTGTGGTACGAGTAGGATATATCGACAAAGCACTGTTTATTAGTTTTATGCCCGAGACACAAGAGGCTAATGCCGCTCTTGACAAGCTAAAAGCAGATTACGAAACCGAGCTTAGTACAATGACTTCGGCTTATAACGACAAAGTTCGCCTCTATCTCGAACAGAAAGAGACTATGTCCGAGGCTATTAAACTTGCACGTCAAACCGAAATTACCGAGGCAGAGTTAACAATCGACCTCTACAAACGTCGTTACCTTGCCGACCTCGATGCTAAGCGTGAAGCCGCAATGACACCAATCTATGCTTCGGTAGATGAGGCTATCCGTGCAGTGGCTCGTAGCCTTTCGCTTACAATTGTTTTCGACCAGTCTACCCCTCTATATGTATCTGAGGGGTGTATTGACATTACCGATGCCGTACATTCGCAGTTCAAAAACTAACGGGTGAATATAAACAGATTGAACAACTCTTTCTAAGGCGCAACATTAGTCCTATAGATAAGAAATCATATTTGGTATGAAAATAGGTGTTTTCGATTCGGGTTATGGCGGACTAACTATCCTCGATAGTATTCGTCAAACTCTACCACAATACGACTATATATACCTTGGAGATAATGCGCGTACCCCATATGGTACGCGCTCTTTCGAGGTCGTATATCAGTACACTCTGCAGTGTGTTAAATACCTTTTCGAACAAGACTGCCAAATTATTATTCTCGCCTGTAATACCGCATCAGCCAAAGCTCTTCGCTCTATTCAGCAGTACAATCTTCCGCATCTCTATCCATCACGCCGTGTCCTTGGTGTTATCCGCCCCACGGTCGAGGCTATAGGAGCTATAACCCATTCGCGCCATGTTGGACTTGTGGCAACCGAGGGTACAATCCGCAGCAACTCTTATCCATTAGAAGTAGCAAAACTCTTTCCCGACATTGTAATCTATGGTCAGGCTTGCCCCATGTGGGTGCCTTTAATTGAAGCAGGAGAACTAACAGGCGAAGGCCCCGACTATTTTGTACGCAAATATTTAAGCAATCTCTACTCTAAAGCATCCGACATTGACACTCTTATATTGGGTTGTACACACTATCCATTGCTTGTCGATGCCATTCGTCGCTACTCACCGCCTCACGTTAGCATACTTACACAAGGCGAAATAGTTGCTCGTTCGCTTGCCAATTATCTTGACCGTCACCCGGAAATGGAAATACTCTGTTCCAAAGACTCAACCATTAGTTTTCTCACCACAGAGTCAACCGACAAATTCTCTCAATCAGCCACCCTCTTTCTCCGCCAACCCGTCACCGCCAAACACATCACCCTCTGATTGTATCATGTTAAACCCGGCTACTCCACTTCTCCACCGATATTTTAGTAATAAAATTACACAACATATTGTGCATTTGCAAAATATTGCTTACCTTTGCAGTGTATATGGTTAAGGATAAAGCCAAGTGGCAGAAAGTAGAAACTCAAAAATGAAGAACTTATCCGAAACTTAATTAAAAAACAGGAATTATTATTCAGATTATTAGACAATTAACTTTACAAACACACTATACAATTATCAGATATTATGAAAAGAACTATTGTGTTGGCTCTTGTAGCTATGATGACAGTAGGTGCATTTGCACAGTTGCCATCGGTAACTTTGAAAGATATTAGCGGTAAAACTGTTAATACCGCAAAACTCTCTAATGGTGGAAAACCATTTATCCTTAGCTTTTTTGCTACTTGGTGCAAACCTTGTCAGCGCGAACTCGATGCTATAAACGAAGTGATTGCCGACTGGGAGGACGAAACCGGTGTAAAACTTATCGCCGTTTCTATCGACCAAGGTCAGAATATCGACAAAGTAAAACCCCTTGTAGATAGCAAAGGCTGGGAATACGATGTACTGCTCGACCCAAATGGCGACTTTAAGCGTGCTATGAACGTATCGCTTGTGCCAACAGTGTTTGTTATAGATGGCAAAGGTAAAATTGCCGACCAGCGTTCGGGCTATACTGATGGCTCAGAACAACACCTTATAGATAAAGTAAGAGAACTTCTTGGTAAATAAACAAAGAAAATATTGACTTAACCCTATGGCGTTGCACTTCGTGATGAAGTGTAATGCCGTTGGTGTATATGTTGAATTATTATAAATAGTTCAATATAACAATCTACAAAACAACATACAACAAGAACAACACACTTAAACAAGATGTATAAAAAACACGTTGTTTCGCTCCTGACACTGCTTTCCGTTTTCTCGTTTGCCGTTATGGCACAAGAGGACGATGGGAAAGGCGTAGCATTCCACGGTAGTTTTCAAACCGAAATGCTCGTGCCACAAAAAGATAGCCTCATAACTACCGAGTATGCTGGTCCATTCTTGTCAAACTCTTATCTCGACCTTGGACTAACAAGTAAGTATGTTACAGCAGGTGCTCGCCTTGAACTTATGCATAAGCCAATGCCTGGTTTTGAGGATAAATTTGCCGGTGGTGGTCTGCCATATATTTTTGTTACAGGCAACTACAAATGGTTTGAAATGACAGTGGGTAACATCTATGACCAATTTGGCTCGGGTTTTATTTTCCGTTCCTATGAAGACCGTCCTTTGGGCGTTGACAACTCGCTCCGTGGCGCGCGTATAGTACTTAGCCCTTACAAAGGTATCCGTCTGAAGGCTTTAGGCGGTATGCAACGTGCTTATTTTAATTATGCACCCGAAAACTGGTATGGTTTTAACTACGCAAAAGGAGCAGTTATGGGTGTCGACTTAGAACTCGGAATTGACGAGTGGATTCCTAAAATGTCCGAAAACGGCTACCGTTTGACTATTGGGGGCTCGTATGTAAGTAAATATGAACCAGACGAAGAGCTGATATTGCCTTCCGACCCTACTAAACGCCTAAACCTACCACAATTTGTTGGTGCTGGCGATGTGCGTGTGCGTTTCCAAAAAGGAGGGTGGAATGCTTTGGTAGAGTATGCTTATAAGGCTAACGACCCATCGGCAGAAAACAACTATAACTATAAACCCGGTTCGGCAGTAATGGCTTCGCTTGCCTATTCGCAAAAAGGTATGGCATTTTTGTTGCAAGCTAAACGCTCCGAAAATATGGGTTTCCGTAGTGACCGCACCGGTACAGGTATCTCAAGTCAGATAAACCACTTACCAGCCTTTACTATGACTCACACCTACGCTCTTGCAGCGTTCTACCCATACGCAACACAGACAGCAGTTGGTGAGTGGGCATTCCAAGCCGAAGCTCGCTACACATTCCCTCGCAAAACACCTATGGGAGGTAAATATGGTACATCGTTCCGTCTGAATGGTTCGTATGTGCGCGGACTTAAAAAGACTCCCGTGGAGATGCAAAATGGTAGCTATTGGGGAACAAACGGATATGAGTCGCCTTTCTTTGGTATGGGCGACGAAACATACTACTTAGATGTACATTTAGAGTTCTCGAAAAAGATAACTAAAGAGTTTTCTATGACTGCCCTTTATATGTATCAGCAGTATAACCAGAAAGTGGTTGAAGGACACGGTGTTAATGGCGACATTGTAAAGTCGCACATAGCAATTGCCGAATTAAAATATAAACCATCGAAAAATGTAGGAATGCGCCTTGAGTTACAATACCTTCACACCAAACAAGATTTGGGTCAGTGGGTATATGCACTCTACGAAATATCGCTTTTCCAACAGTGTATGATAGAGGTGTCGGATATGTATAATATCGATGCTACACGTCAACACTACTACAAAGTAGCAGCAACATACAACTGGGGTGCGCATCGTATACAGTTAGGTTACGGACGTACACGTGCAGGTTACAACTGCTCGGGCGGTGTTTGCCGCTATGTGCCAGCATCTAAAGGCTTAATGCTATCGTACAACGTGTCGTTCTAAAGAAATTGTGAGCGATAGGGTGCTTAATTAACGATTGTAGGTTGAACTCTAAAATAAATTTTATATAATTTGGCAATTACAATCAAAAATATTCCTGTTTTAGAGGGTGCAACGGCTGAAGATTTTGTTTGTAGTGCAGATAATTATACCGCAAAGCCAGTGACGAAGTTGTCGGATTCGACAAAGAAAAAGTTGCAAGAAGTATTAGAGAAGTCTCGCTTATTTAAATTCAATTAATTGTGGGTAATATTTCTCTGTATGATGATTGTGTGATGCTTGTCTATAGTGAGTAAGTCCGAAGATATTGAAAAACTATATTGTGATATTCCACAAGAAGAACTTTTGAAAACCCGGTTGCTTTACTTTGACTTAAAAAAGGAGTAACCAATCTTACGATAATAAACAAAGGTATTTATGAAACTAAAAAATATATTTTTAACCATTTTGGGTGTTGTGGCTTTTGTGTCGTGCGACAATATTGCCGATGACAATCGCTATTTAGATGCTGACATTGAACCTACCGATCGAGTGGTGCTTCTGACCGAATTTACTGGTATGAACTGTGTTAACTGCCCCGAGGCAGCCGCAATTGCTACATCATTGTTAGAAAACTTCCCCGAAAATGTTATTGTAGTTGCTATGCACCCTAAAGGTCATGGCTTTGTGCCAGAGGGCGAAAATATAACTCCTAATTTAGCACGTCAGGAGGCTATGGACTACTTGAAAGAGATGGGTGGTACAGGCTCAACAGGTCTTCCTACTGGTGTGATAGACTTTTCTTTATTCAACAAAAACTATCTGATAGACCGTAGTGAATGGATGGCTCGTGCAATGCAACATCTAACTGTTGAGCCTAAATGTAATATCGAACTTACTCACAGCCAAACCGATGCTCGAAACCATACTATAGCAGTAAACATTCTCCCCAAAGAGGGTGCAACAATTAACGCATCGCTTGTTATGTGGCTTGTAGAGAGTGGTATGGTTGGTTCACAAAATACTCACGAGGGTATAGTCCGTGACTACGTACATAACCACGCACTTCGTGAATGCCTTAATGGACTTTGGGGCGATGCCCTTGGTGTTGTTACTGCCAAAGCTGTTGAAAAGTCGTATAGTGTTGTAGTTAATGAAGAGTATGTGCCTGAAAATTGTGCAGTTGTAGCCGTTGTTGTCGACACTGATACTCACGAAGTTTTACAAGCTGCCGAAGTTGCACTTGGAACAGGCAACCACTAATTTTAGTGTTTAAAAAAATAGAAAAATTCAAAGGGATAAAAGTAATGATGAACAAGGTTTAGGTGATTATTATTATAATCAGTTCATTGCTCCTTTTTGTTATATCTATTTTTGTATTAACCCATTGAATACTAATTCATAAAAAACAAAATATTTCGATTATGAAAATGATTAAAAATTTAGCTCTTGCTGCATTAACCGTGGTGGCACTTGTCTCTTGTGGTGGTGAAACAACTGTTCCAACAGAGAAAGCCCCAATGATAGTTAAATTTGACGGTAAACAAATTACTGCCGATACAACTGTAGTAATTAGCAAAACAGCAGAGACTATTAGCGGTGGAGTAGAAATGGTATTTGAATGTAATGTGCTTAATAACACCGAAAAAGAACACGACTATACCATTACTGAAGATCGTGGTTCGATGGATATGTCTAAATACGAAATGAGTGGTTGTGTCGACCAATGTATTCCCGGTAATGGCGAAAAGATACAAGATTGGGACCTTGACACATTAGTTCCCGAAGAGGAAAAATCATTTTCAAGCCACTTTGGTGTTAAACCAGAAGCACTTGCCGAAGCTGCTAAAGTTCCAGTAGTCTACTCGTTTACCGATGGCGAAAAAGTTATCAAGGTAACTGTTAATTTCGATTATCCAGGAGCAAAATAAGCTCTATTTCCAAAATTTATTCCAATTTTTAAGTTGTGAGAATTTAATTCGTTGTTGGTTCTATCCCTAATTTATAGAACAACTCTAAAAAACAAATCAAATTCCAATTTTTATGTTGGTACGTTTAATATAGATATTAACCCTTTAATCCCCTATAAAAATTATGAATCTCAAAAACGTATTTAAATCGGTTTTGGTTCTCGTTTGCGGCACGTTGCTACTGACGAGTTGTCCGGGACCTGTGCCACCATCTGTAACAACAGGGGTGTCGCTTGCTAATGGTGTTAGCTTGGTAGGTAACTGTAAAAAGAGCGATATGTCTGCAATGGTTTTTTCGTGGAATGGCGGTCCTGCCGAATATAAGGCAGCGTCAAAACTCTCTATAAATAAGTTGTCTCCTGCCGGTACACACGTTATAGGTATACGTGCATATATCCCATCTGAAGGAACTGACTTTTCTGTTTTTCTTGGCGAGGGTGAAGACTTTGACAATCCTACTGTAACTAAATCTGCCGAATGGCAAGAGGCTGGTTGGCAGTATGTATTGTTCGACGAACCTGTAGAAATTAAGACTTCTGACCTATTTATCGGTTACACCGTTAATTCTCTTACATTTGCCGTTGAAGAAACTACAAATGTCGACAAAATGTTTATTAACGGAGAGTGGACTTCATTACAAACATTGTTAAATGGTAAGGCATCGTTTGCTTTACAAGCTATTGTAGCCGGAGGCGACTATTCTAAAAAGACTCAAGTGGATATGGCAGTAGATGAAATGTCGGTCGATGCAGCTTGGGCAACACAAGGTGATATGGTTAATGGAGAGGCTTTGGTACGTAACAATGGAGTAAAAACTCTTCGCAACGTGCAGGTAAATGCAACTCTTGGCTCGCAAGTGGTGCCGGTTACTATTACCGATTCGTTGATGAATGGTCAGTCGTACCTCTGTAAATTCTCATTAACTGCTAATGGTGAGGGTACACAGAATGTAAAAGTTGAGGTTAAAGCCGATGGTGATGTTACCTCTAAAAACAATACTGCAACTACTGCACTTCGTGTTTATGCCGACAAGGGTTCACCTCGTAACTACATACTTCTTGAACAATTTACTACTATGAAGTGTCCAAATTGTCCACGTGGCGGAGCTGCAGTTCAAGCAGCTATCGATAAAATGCAACATCCCGATAAAGTTGCATGGATAGCTCACCACGTAGGGTATTATACAGATGACTTTACTCTTGATGAGAGTAACCATATTATGAATGCTTTGGGCGTAAAAGGAGCTCCAAATGGTAGTCTTAATCGTATGATGATGGATCTTGATGGTAGCGGACAAAATCTTTCAGTTGTTTTAGACTATTGTGCCGATACAGAGATGCTTAATGCACTACTTGACGAGCCCGCACAATCGACATTAAATGTTGAACGTTCATACAATGCCGATACACGTGAAATATCGGTTACAGTTTCTGGTAAATCGTCTAAGACAGATAACTATGTATCGGTAATGGTTACTCAAAATGGAATAGAAGGAACGCAAAGCGGTGCTACCGGAAAATACATTCACAACCACGCAGTCCGTCTATTTATGACTCCTGCTGCCGGTCAACATGTGGATGTTGATGCCGATGGTAATTTCACTTTAACAATTACAAAAGAGTTGCCAGAAATTGTAAATAAAACTGCAACTGTACCTAGCAATATGGAAATTATTTCGTTTGTTCATGGCTCGACATCGGCTGCTAAGACTGCACGCTTTGTCTACAATGCCGACAAACAGTCGCTTGTATCCGATGCAACAGTGGAAGCACCACGCAACGACTATCAAGAGGAAAACGGCAACCCATTTACCCTCTTCGCCCCAGCATTCAGCTCTGCAAATTAATTAGCTGTACACTGTAAATTAATTGTAGTTCAATTGGTTTCTATTTCGAAATTAAACCAAACGAAACTGGTTTATTCTTTTTAGAGCCAACGTGCAAAATAGGCAAAGATTATTAATCATTTTGCTACTCTAACAATAAAACAAAACTCAAACAGTCCTTTTTGGTCTAAGGTTCAAAACCCTTACCTAAAAAGGACTGTTTGATTTTTGATTAAAATGATGAGTTACTACTTTTTTCGCTATAAAAGAAGTTCAAAAAGTAGTAACTGCCATTGTTTCGGATGTTTACTTTAGTGCTTAGTTTTTTCGGCTACTCGGCGGGCAAGTGAGGCAAAGGCTTCGCCTGTGGGACTAAAGGTGTCGAACGAGATGGGTGCTCCTGAGTCGCCACTTTCGCAGATAGACTGTACAAGGGGTATCTGGGCAAGTAGTTCAATGCTTCGCTCCTCTGCCAATTGGCGGCAACCACCATTACCAAAGATGTAGTACTTCTCATCGGGGTGTGCGGCTGGTGTAAACCAGGCCATATTTTCTACTAATCCAAGGATAGGTACTTCAATCTTGTCGGTTTGGAACATCTGTATTCCTTTGCGTGCATCGGCAAGTGCCACTTGCTGTGGTGTGCTTACAACTATTGCTCCTGTGAATTTTAGCGTTTGTACAAGTGTGAGGTGAATATCGCTTGTACCGGGAGGAAGGTCAACAACAAAATAGTCGAGTTCTCCCCAGTTGGCATCGTTTATAAGCTGCTTAACGGCGCTCGAAGCCATTCCACCGCGCCATATCAGAGCATCGTCGGGTTTGGCAAAGAATCCTATCGAGAGTATCTTTATGCCGTAACGTTCTATTGGTTCTATTATATAGCGTCCGTCTTCGGCAGGTGTTGCCATTGGCTGTGCCTCTTCGATACCAAACATTTTAGGAACTGACGGACCATAGATGTCGGCATCGAGCAGTCCTACTTTATAGCCGAGGTTGTGTAGGCTCATAGCCAAGTTGGCAGCTACGGTCGATTTTCCCACACCGCCTTTGCCCGACGATACGGCTATAATGTTTTTTACACGAGCCATAGGGTCGATTGTCTCTTTTGGAGCGACGTAAGGTGTTTTGATAGCTATATTGCCACGAATTTCTACCTCTTCGCCTACGTATGTAAGGATAGCCTGTTCGGCAGCACGAACGAGCGATGCTGCAAAGGGGTCGTTTTGTTTCTTAAAAATGAGAGAAAACGATACTTTGTTGCCTTCGATTCGTATATCGTCCTCTACCATTTCTGCTTCGACTATATTCTTTCCAGTACCAGGGTAGCGCACATGGGTCAAAGCATCGGTAATAAGTTTTGGATAAAGTGTCATTATTGTATTGTGTATTTTATTATATCTTTCTCAGCCAACGGTGGATTATGTTTAGGTCTTTGCTTTCGAGTAGTCGTGAGGCAAAGGAGTAGCCCACATTGAAAATTACTTCGGAGTGGTCGATGTCGAAGATGTCGTAGTTTTTTGCCTCGATTGGTTCGAAGAGCAGGTCGCAAATTGCCTTTTCCTGCACTGTACTCGACTGTATGCAGAGGTCGTAAACTCGGCGGAGTACTTTGGAAATATCTTTTATATGGTCTTCGTGAATGATAGGGTTAACGTGACAACCTATAAGGTAACGGCATTGGGAGCGAATGATGTGCGAGGGCATATTGTTGAATATGCCGCCATCTACAAACTGATGTCCGTCTATCTCTTTTGGAGTTAAGAATCCCGGCACTGAGGCTGAGGCTACTACCTTTTCGACAAGTGGTCCTGATGAAAAAAATACGTTGCGACCATCGTTGATGTCGGTAGCATTGATATATAGGGGCATAGAGAGTTCTTCGAAGGTCTTACTTCGAAGTTCGCTATCGAGCATCTCCTCGAAACGTATTTGGCTCATTAGCCCATTACGAACCCCTCGGAGATTGAATTTTACATAGTTGAAAAATTTAGTCTCTTTGAAAAACTGACACAACTCGTCTGGCGTGTGACCATCGGCATAGAGTGCGCCAACTATTGCACCTGCACTCACACCCGATATTATTTCGGGACGAAGGTCGTGTTCCTCTAAGGCTTTTAGTACTCCAAGGTGAGCTATGCCTTTGGCTCCTCCTCCACTAAGCGATATTCCTATGTTGTACATTGATAGATGTTTAGATATTAGATGTTTAGATATTAGATATTTAGATATTAGATGTTTAGATATTAGATATATTATATAGCAGCCAACAGCCAATAGAGATACAAGGCATACACTGCAAGCATAATTGCACCACTTAGTCGGGTGAGTTTGTGATGACGGTTCAAGGCTATTAAGCCTAATAGCAAAATTGAAGAGCCGGCAGCAAGCGATGCATCTACTACAAAATTGTCGTAAATAGCCAATGGACGGATTGCCGACGATAAGCCGAGTACCATAAACACATTAAATATGTTAGAGCCTATAACGTTGCCAATTGCCAAATCGGTATTGTGGCGATATGCAGCTATGGCAGAGGTGGCAAGTTCGGGAAGCGATGTGCCAAGCGCAACAATTGTTACACCAATAACAGCCTCCGACACTCCCCACATACGAGCTATATCGGTGGCGTTGCGCACTATAAGCTCCCCACCCAAAACTAATCCGACAAGTCCTACGGTGGTAAACATCAGAGCTTTCCATATAGGCATAGGATGGTACTCCTCGGTAGTAGTAGTATCGGGATGTTTTTTGCCTTGATATATAGAGTAGGTTATAAAGCCTATGAATATGACCATATATATCACACCGTCCAGGCGAGTAAGACCTACATAGCCATTTTGTATATTATTGGTAAGGCCAAAGCAATTAGTGCCAAAAAGTAGCACTACTAATCCTGCTGCAATACTTAGTGGTATCTCATAGCGAAAAGTGGATTTTTTACAAGCAATTGGGTATATAACTGCCGAAATGCCGAGTACAATAAGCGTATTTATAGTGTTGCTACCCAATATGTTGGTAAGAGCTATTTCGCTTGTGCCGTTGTAAGCGGCTATTAGGTTAACCACCAATTCGGGCGCAGAAGTGCCAAAAGCCACTACTGTTAGTCCTATTATAAGATTGGAGATATTGAGCCGCTTTGCCAGTCCCGAAGCTCCATTTACGAGCCAGTCGGCAGCAACGGTCAATATTACAAAGCCTAAAATTAAAAGTAAGTATTTCATTGTGGTATAATTATATGGTAACTTTTCTTGATTTTCACACTCCTTCCTTCAATTCTTTCATTGCTCGAACCACTTCGGGGTCGTCGCGGAAAACGTATGGGTAGAACCCTTCATCGCCTTGTATGTTGCGAATTATGTATGAGTGTAGATGTTGAGTAAGGAGTTGGCGAGAAGTGACTATATCTTTATTGTTACGAGTTATGCCGTGCTGCTTTTCTGCCCAAACTATCATCTCCTCAACTACATTCTGCTCTTGCAGCCAGTGGTCGAGTTTCGTCCACGAATCGAATTGGTTCATCTCTGCACGATGTTTCTCGGTGTAGCCAAGTGCAAACTTGTAAATCAAGGCTTTGTTTACTAAACGTGTGAAATATAGCGAAATGTGCGAAGTGTCGCGAGGCACAAACACATCGGGCATTATACCACCTCCACCATATACTATGCGCCCTGCTGCGGTGCGATACTCAATAGAGTCGCCAAGATGAATAGAGTCGGCAGAGAAAAACTCACCATGCATATATCTGTTCCAGATGTCGGTGGCATAGTCGGACGATTTGCCACGTTCGTATGGCTTTTGAATGCAACGCCCCGATGGGGTATAATAGCGAGCTATGGTTATACGAGCTTCGCTACCATCGGAAAATGGGAAAGGCTGCTGTACCAACCCTTTGCCAAATGAGCGGCGTCCAATAATAGTGCCTCGGTCGTTGTCCTGTATTGCTCCTGCAAAAATCTCACTTGCTGAGGCTGAAAATTCATCGATAAGTACCACTAACGGAATGTGTTGTAGCGAACCCGAACCATTGGCTTTGGTTTCGCTGCGTGGGAATGCTTGCCCTTCGATGTAGACTATTGGGTCGCCTTTGCTAAGAAATTCGTTTACCATATTCACAGCCGCCTCAAGGTAGCCACCACCATTGCCACGGAGATCGATAATAAGTTTTTCTGCTCCTAAGTAGCGTAGTTTCGACAGCCCCTCGATAAACTCCTTGTAGGTATTCGCTCCAAACGAGTTAATGCTAATCATACCTATTGTAGGGGTAATCATATAGGCAATGTCAACACTATTAACAGGTATGTCGTCGCGAACGATGTCGAATACCAACTTTTCGGCAGTGCCGCGGCGAGCAACACCAACCTTTATTTCCGATCCTTTCGAACCCCGAAGTCGGCGAAATACCTTTTCGTTGTTTATGCTTTTGCCTACAAATGCGCTGTCGTCGACCTCTATTATGCGGTCGCCGGGCAACATTCCACCCTTTTCTGCAGGTCCGTTCGATACTACATCAACCACATAAATGGTGTCTTCGTTTATATTAAATTGTACACCTATGCCCGAAAACGAGCCGTCCAATTGTTCGTTGGCTGCAGCTAAATCCTCTTTTGAGATATATGTAGAGTGGGGGTCGAGCTGACTAAGTGCTGTGGCAATTACGGCTTCGTTCATCTTGTCCATATCAATGGTGTCAACGTATGCTTGCTCAACAATATTTAGCAGTTCGTTGGCTTTGTGGTTTTTGCCACTTTTTATGGCTATATTGTTGCTGGCACGCTCAAGCATCGATATTGTCGATTTTACGGACAGCAAATAACCTATGCCTATGCCCAATACCATTGCCACCGCTAATAAGATAGGTATATATACTTTTTTGTTTTTCATTGCTTTATGTTGTAATTATTTGTTTTGAGAAACAATATTAGTTGGTACATCTAAAAATTCAACGCTTATTCCGGCACGTATAAGTAGTTCTATGCCATCGCGAATGCGATACTCCTCGCCATACACCACACGGCGTATTCCGGCTTGGATTATTAGTTTTGCGCATTCTATGCAAGGCGAGGCGGTTACATAAAGTGTTGCACCATCGCTACTATTGCTTGAGCGAGCCACTTTGGTTATAGCATTAGCCTCGGCATGTAGCACGTAGGGTAGTGAGGTGTAGTTTTCGTCCTCGCAGTTGTTTTCAAACCCCGACGGAGTGCCATTGTAGCCGTCCGATATTATCATTTTGTCCTTTACCAATAATGCGCCCACCTGACGTCGCTTGCAATATGAGTTTTCAGCCCAAATGCGAGCCATACGCATATAGCGAATGTCTAAGAGGCGTTGTTTGTCTACAATATATTCTGTTGCCATATTTCAAAGTGTTTTATATCGAAATCGCACAATGGCGGTTTTATTTTGCAATATATCGTGCAAAGTTACGCAAAATAATTGTTATTACCGCTCATTTTTGATGTTTTGTTTTGCTTAATCATTGTTAATCATAATATTAATATTTAGCCCTAATAAATGGATTAATCGAAGATGTACTATCATTTGATTGCAATTCGGGAAATGTGAAGTGAGTTATAGCTTTTATATATTAAAGAAATTAGCCTTTTTATGATATTTAGCCATTAGTTTTTAGTGCTATTTCTGCCGAATTAGTATTTATTAAATTGATATTTAGGTGATTACTGTTTTGTTGAAAAGTATGTTGTACAATCATTTATTTTTTGCTTACAATTTGAAATTTATTAGTACATTTACATCGTTAAAAACAGCTCAAATGTAGGTGCTGTTCTTGATCTATCTATTGTTTAAATCTATTATTCATAAATAAAATCTTGATTATTATGGGAAGAGAAATCAAATTTAGCTTGGTGTACCGCGATATGTGGCAGTCGTCTGGTAAATATGTGCCTCGTAAAGACCAGTTGGCTCAAGTAGCTCCCTCGATCATTGATATGGGCTGTTTTGCACGTGTAGAGACTAATGGTGGTGCAGCTGAGCAGGTCAACCTACTATATGGTGAAAACCCTAACGCTTCGGTGCGTACTTTTACTAAATTTTTCAACGATGCAGGCATTCAGACTCACATGCTTGACCGTGGTCTTAATGGTTTGCGTATGAACCCTGTGCCTGCCGATGTGCGTGAACTGATGTATAAGGTTAAAAAGGCACAAGGTGTTGATATTACTCGTATATTCTGCGGCTTGAACGATGTACGCAATATTGCTCCTTCTATTCGTTGGGCAAAGGCAGCTGGAATGATTGCGCAAGCTACTATGTGTATCACTTTCTCCGAGGTGCACAATGCCGAATACTATATTAATATGGCTGAGCAGCTAATTGCCGAGGGCGCACAAGAAATTTGTTTGAAAGATATGGCTGGTGTTGGTCGCCCTGCAATGCTTGGTATAATAGTTAAGGCTATTAAAGAGAAACACCCCGACATTACTATACAATATCACGGACATACAGGTCCCGGCTTCTCTGTAGCTTCGATGCTTGAGATTGCAAAAGCAGGTGGCGATATTTTCGACGTTGCTATCGAACCACTCTCTTGGGGTATGGTGCACCCCGATGTTATTACTATTCGTGAGATGTTTAAAGAGGCAGGTTTCTCGGTGCCGGAGATTAATATGAAAGCCTATATGGAGGCTCGTCGCTTGACCCAGAGTTTTGTTGATGACTTTTTGGGCTACTTCATAGACCCTCGTAACCGTTTTATGTCATCGCTCCTTGTAGGTTGTGGACTTCCCGGTGGTATGATGGGTTCGCTTATGGCTGACCTTAAAGGTGTACACATGGCAATAAATTCTAACCTCAAAGCGCAAGGCAAGGACGAACTCAATGAGGACGAACTCCTTGTAGCTCTCTTCGATGAGGTTAAATATATATGGCCAAAACTTGGCAACCCACCACTTGTAACTCCATTCTCGCAGTATGTTAAGAATGTGGCTCTGATGAATGTATTCTCAATGAGTAAAGGTGGTGAACGTTGGTCGATGATCGATGCTAACACTTGGGATATGATACTAGGTAAAGCTGGACGTTTGCCCGGCAAACTTGCACCCGAAATCATAGAACTTGCAAAAACGAAGAAACTACAATTCTTCGATGGCAATCCACAAGACAACTATCCAAACGTATTGCCACAATATATAGAGGAGATGAAACAACTCGGTTGGGAACGTGGTCAAGACGATGAAGAGTTGTTTGAGTTTGCAATGCACGACAAGCAGTACCGCGAGTACAAGTCGGGCGAAGCAAAAAAACGTTTCAATAAAGAGCTGGAAGAGAAAATAGCAGCACGCACTGTAGCATCAGCAGGTGTTAAAGTCGATGCTAAGAAGTTTATGCATCCTAATGCACAGCCGGTAGTTGCCCCTGTAGCAGGACGTGTACTTTGGGAACTCTCGGCTCGTACCGACATAGCAACCAGTGCAGGGCGCGAGTACAAAGAGGACGAGTTTATATGCGCTATCCTCTGCGATGACCGCATAGTCGAAGTTAAAGCCCCGTTCAATGGTACATTAGTAGAAATTACTCAAGACCACGGAGCTTGGGTACTCGAAGGCGAACAGATATTCTTGTTCGACCGATAAACACCCGGAAAGGTTAAATACCAAGGCAGCAACGCCCCGATAGGGGGTGCGACTAAAATCCCTTTATTACTAACGGCTGTAAGTCAACTTTTTTAGTTGACTTACAGCCGTTAGTTTTGTTTTATCCTTATTTATATGTTTTTGTCAGTGTGTCCCATATATGCGATTTATCCACATTGTCATTAGGCGGTCGTTGAGAGAGTAGGTGTTGCCTTTTTTTTGTGATGAGGCCTTTATCCATAAGGGTTTTGACGGCAGCTTGAACAGAACTTGCTGAGGGTAGCCGGTGACGTTTTATGAAGTCGGCAGAGGTTATACTCTCGGCTTCGCTCTCTTTAGCTATGGCATAAAGCAGTTCTTTCTGTCGCTCAGGAATATTGGATAGTATCTCGCGAAATATGGTGTTGTTCGTTGATACCATGTCGTCAATCGCGTTTGTGATTATCTCTTCAGTACACTCTATGTTTTGCATAATTCTCAATTCTTTCGCCTAACATTTTGAGAAAACACACAAAAATAGCAAAATAAATATTGAGAAATAGTACACTTTTATAGAAATAAATATTGAGAATTGTATTAAATTGTCTTCTTTTTCACTGAAAACTAAACTGATATGTAAAAGAGTTTGCCCGAAATAAGTATAAATCTTATATTTTGATAGATTTTGCTGAATGTTCCGATGAGGTGCGTAACCTATTTAACGATGTGTCTGATCTCAATTTTATTTTTCTTCGACTTCAGATGATTTATGGCGTTGAGTTGCGAGAGCGGAAATCGTTGATAATCGTTGATAATCGTTGATAATCTTTGATGAAGTACAACTTGCACCAAAAGCACGACAAGCTATAGAGTATCTTGTCAAAGACCATCGTTACGACTATATAGAAACTGGTTCGCTCATATCTATTCGTAAAAACATTCAGGATATACTCATTCCAAGTGAGGAAATAGAACTTACAATGTATTCTATGGACTACGAAGAATTTAAGTGGGCAATGGACGATAAGGCTTCGATTCCTCTTCTTTCCCAATGCTTTGCTGCTCGTTGTTCACTTGGCGATACTGGACTCTTTGTTACTTTAGCATTTTTGGATAGCGATTTTGCCGAGAATGTTATATATGAAAAATTGCTTGGCGATAAGCTAAGTGCCGACCTTGGATACGTCTACGAAAATGTGGTGGCTCAGATGTTACGAGCTTCGGGTCACGAGTTGTATTACTACACCTTTCCTACCGATAGTGGTAAACATAACTACGAAATAGATTTCTTGATTGCCGATGATATAATATGTTTGCCCACATATATGACCATGTTCTTATAGCTTTGTTGTAGTGCTTTTTTTGTTGTTAGCAAACTGTGATGGTCTATTTTCGCACTATTTTTGCGAAAAAGTGGAAAATGTGGGCAAGGTTGTTGTGTATTCGGAAAATAATAACTAACTTTGTCGCTCAAAGTAGAGTGTATTGGAGTGTTAATACGTCTGGCTCTCTTTGGGAATGTAAATTATTAACTAATACATTATTTATACACACAACAGAAATTAAATTTTAATTTATGAGAAAATTTATTCTAATGTTCTCGGTGCTTATGCTTTGTGTAAGTACTGCATTTGGACAAGGAAAGACTATCTCGGGTACTGTCGTAGATGATGCGACGGGTGAAACTGTGATAGGTGCCGCTGTTCAGGTCAAGGGGGCAGAGACTACTGGTACAATTACCGACTATGACGGTAATTTTACAATTACTCTCCCTTCGGGATCGAAGTCTTTAGTTGTATCTTATGTGGGCTATGAAACCCAGGAGGTAGAAGCTAAAAATGGCATGATCATTCGTCTCGCTACAAGCTCCGAAATGCTCGAAGAGGTAATGGTTGTAGCGTATGGTACATCTACAAAAAAATCTTTTACTGGATCTGCTACCGTAGTTAAGGGCGAAACCCTCGAAAAGAAAAACCCATCTGAGGTTTCTAAGGCTCTTGCCGGTGAGATAGCAGGTGTGCAAGTTGTAAGTTCTACTGGTCAGCCAGGTACTTCGGCTTCAATCCAGATTCGTGGTATCGGTTCGGTAAACTCGTCTACTGCTCCTCTTTATGTAGTCGATGGTATTCCATACGAAGGCGATATTTCGTCTATCGACCCATCGGATATCGCTTCTACTACCGTTCTTAAGGATGCTACCGCTACCTCTATCTATGGTTCTCGCGGTGCTAATGGTGTAATACTTATTACTACCAAAAAAGGTACTTCGGGCGAATCGGGTAAAATTGATATTGATGTGAAGTATGGTGGCAATATGCGTCTGCTTCCAATGTATAGCACAGTTACCAATCCTGAAGACTTTGTGTTGTATGTTTGGGAAGGTCTTAAAAATAGCGCTGGACCAAGAATTGCTTCTCAGACATTATTTAGTAATGGTGGCGCCGACGGCGGTCTTCCATCAGCATACAATAGATGGAATGCAGCAGATAATGCTATAATAACTGAAGATGGTACATTCTACCCTGGTGTACGTGGTAACTATAAACAAGGTTATATCGATAATCCGGATCCAGGTTGGAAAGATGCTATTTTCCGTAATGGTCAGAAAATTGATGCTACTGTGAAAATTCATGGTGGTTCTGAAAAAACTACATACTTTACCTCTTTCGGTTATTTGAAAGATGAAGGTTATTATATTGGTTCTGACTTTAGCCGTCTTTCTGCTCGTGTTAACGTAGACCATCAGGCGAAAAAATGGTTGAAAGGTAACTTGAATATGTCATACGCATACTCTACTTTTAATGCTCCGGGTCAAGGCTCAAATATGAACAATGGTTTTGCATACGTTAATGAATGTCCTTCTATCTACCCTGTATTCCAACGCGATGCTGATGGTTATATGGTAGACGACCCTCGTATTCCTGGTAAAAAAGCATACGACTATGGCGATTTGGATATTAATGGTAAATCACTTGGTCGTCTCTATGGTCAAGGTATTAACCCCGCCGGTGCTCTTCAGTATGATAAATCAAAGACTATTCAACATCAGATTGTTGCAAACGGAATGCTTGAGGCAACTATCATTAAAGGTCTTAAAGTATCAACCAACTTTGGTGTTCAATATTTAGGTGCAGTAGCTTCTGATTTGACTAATAACTATTATGGTGATGCTGCGGGTCTTGGTCGTATAGCTAAAGCTTCTCAACACTTCCTTTCTTTCACATGGAACCAATTGATTTCGTACACTAATGATTTCGGTGGTGATCATAATTTTGAAATACTTGCAGGTCATGAAACTGGTTATACCAACTCAATGTCGATGCAAGGTAATAAAAACTACATTGTTCGTCCCGATGGTCTTGAATTAGGTAACGCTATTGAAATGTCATATATTACTTCAGGAACTGGTCAATATACACTCGATTCTTATTTCGGTCAAGTGAAGTACAACTGGAAAGAACGCTATTTCGTATATGGTGCACTTCGTGGTGACGGCTCTTCTCGTTTTGCTAAAGGTCATCGTTGGGGTATGTTCGGCTCGGTAGGTGCAACATGGATGATTTCTAACGAAAACTTCTGGGATTCGAGTTGGATGTTTAAGAACTTCAAACTAAAAGCATCTTGGGGGCGTCTTGGTAACCAAGATATTTCTAACTTCTTATACACCAATTGGTATTCAGTTTCTAATGTAGGAGGTGAACCAGGTTATACTCTTGAGTATATTGGTAATAAAGAGCTTACTTGGGAGAAATCTAATATGTGGAACGTTGGTACAGAATTCTCTCTTGGCAAATATTGGGATGCAGAAATCGAGTACTTCTACAAAACTACTTCTGATATGCTTTTCCCACGTTATGTAGCTCCATCGCTCGGTTATGGTTACTATTATGTAAACGAGGGCGAACTTGTTAACCAAGGTGTTGAGTTCCAGTTCAACGTACACGCTGTAAATACCAATGCTGTTAAACTCGATATCCGTCTAAATGGTGGTTACTATAACAACAAAGTAACTAAGATGCCAACCGATAACTCAGGTAAAGCTATGACTATGAATGGTGGATGGTCTCTTGGTCATGGACTTTATGACTATTATATGACCGAGTATCGTGGTGTTGATTCAGAGACTGGTATTGGTACTTATACACTTTTCTTCGATGAAAACGAATTGGCTAAAGACAATGTAAGTGTTGAGAACTATACTGACGAAAATGGTAATATCGATTTCGGTCGTGATGAGGCTCGTTACTACATTTCTTCAGTACACAACCATATTCTTCAACGTTATGTTACACCAGAGAAATTTGATTCGATGACACCTGAAGAGCGAAAAGGTGTTCTCCGTAGTGATATGACTCAGAAAGAAATTGATGAAATGCTGAAAAATCCAGAAAAATATCTCGGTACTACTATAACAAAGAATTATCAGAACTCTTCTTCTTTCTATGTGGGTAAATCTGCAGTTCCAGCACTTCAAGGTGGTTTCGGATTTGACCTCTCAGTATATGGAGTTGAACTCTCTGCTTCTTTCCAATATAGCTTAGGCGGTTGGGGATATGATAGTGCATACGCTACCCTTATGCATGATGGTCGTGGCGGTAGCTCCAACTGGCATACCGACATTTCAAATCGTTGGCAGAAACCAGGCGATGTTACCGATGTCCCTAAACTTACAAATGGTAGCACCGAAGGATCGTTTGCAAATGCAAGTTCTACACGTTTCCTCACCTCTACCAACCATTTAACCCTTTCTAATGTTCGTCTTGGATATTCTTTCCCTAAAAAGATGATTGAGAAAATTAAACTCAACAACCTAACTCTATGGGTATCGGGCGACAACCTCTTCTCGCTAACTGCTCGAAAAGGTTATTATCCAATGGCATCGTTTACTGGAGGTTCATCTACTTATCAATATACTCCACTTTCTACTATAATGGGTGGTATCAAAATTTCTTTCTAATCAATCCTTATAACATTATATTACAATGAAATATATTAAATTATTTGTTATAGGTCTCGTGGTAATGGTCGGTCTTTCAGCTTGCTCAGCAAGTTGGCTTGACAACGAACTTACTGGCGGAACTCTATCACAGGAGGATTTTGACAAAATTTCCAGTACTACAGAGGGATCTGTTCGTGGATTGTACTCGCTTTTGTACCAGAATACAAGCGAACACCACAATTTTGGTCAAAAGTCCATTGACATTGCCACCGACTTGATGTCTGGTGATATGGCTATGCTTGCCGATGCTTACGGCTGGTTTGTTAGCGATGCTAAACTACTTGGTGCTGGATCTGGTGGCAGTCGTAATGCTTATATGTGGAACTACTATTATGGTATTATTATGAATGCCAATATGCTTATTCGTAAACTTGATAGTAAAACTGTACTTTCTCAGAATGAGAAGAACTTTTATGCTCAAGCTTTGACAATGAGAGCATATTGCTACTTTAGTTTGCTTAACTATTACACTCCAAGTCGTAGTGACGATGCAAGTGGATATATGGGTGGTGTTGGTATGGATTATCGTGCTGTCCCTATTTATACTGAGGCTACTTTCAATGATAAAGGTCTACCAATGGAACAAGACTTATCTACAAAGGCAGAATTGTTTGCTCAAGTTCATAGCGATTTAAGTGCAGCAATATCATATTTCAATGCTTTGGATCCTGACTCTGTAAGTCAGCGTACCGATAAGTTAGTCCTTAACAAAGATATTGCGCGTACTTACCAGGCTTACACTTTCTTAATGGAAGAGAAGTACGATACTGCTTATCTTGTAGCTGCTGACATTATTAACAATCCTACTGAAAACTATGCTATTTTGCCATACGAAGACGTGTTAACTACTGGTTTTACAGATGTAACTAATCCTTCTTGGATGTGGGGTCTTGATGTAACTGTAGAGACTACCGGTGGTCTTGCTACTTTCTGGGGTCATATGGACGTATTTACATATTCATACGCTCAGGCTGGTGCTAAAAAAGGAATGGACCAAGTGTTGTATACTGAAATGCCAGATTACGATGTCCGTAAACAGTGGTTCGATAGTAAAGACAAGTATACTCCATACTATAAATTCTATGACCTTAAACGCGGTACTGGCGTTGATGTTGACCGCCGTTGGTTAAACGACATAGTATTTATGCGTATCGAAGAGGTTTATTTAATAGCTGCCGAAGCTGCTGCTCGTAGCAACTCATATACTTCTGAAGCTGTTGGTATGCTTTCAGAGTTACTTAAAGAGCGTTATAAAGCTACTGATGATAGTGCTGTTGATCCAATTGCTGCTATAAGCCAGATGGGTCCTGAAGATTTGCTTCGAGAAATAGAGTACAACTGGCGTGTTGAACTTTGGGGCGAGGGTAAATCGTTGATGACATTAAAACGTTTCGGCTCGATGCGTAAAATAGGTAATAATAATAAATTCCTTAAAGGAGAAGATTTGGGAGCTAACGATTCACGTATCTTGTTTAGACTTCCTGGTGGTGAACTCTCTACCAATATGGCTATTACTTATCCAAGTAATGACTAACTTACTAAATACTAACTCTAAAATATTTATATTATGAAAAAAATTGCATTGTTTCTTGTTGCAGTTTTAGCTCTTGTCTCTTGTGGTTCTGAAAAGAATCCACAAGACGAACTCAAGGAGTTTAAAATCTCAGACAAATCTGCAAACATTAGTTTGCGTGTAGCTACAGGTCACCAAATCTTGTATTCGCCAGAAGAGGCTTTTGGTAAAATAACTTGGACAAGTTCTAATGCCGAAGTTGCTAAGGTAGATAGCAAAGGTTATGTAGAGGCTATGTCGGAAGGCGATGCCACTATTACTGGTAAACTTGCAAATGGTTTTACTCAGGAAGCTAAGGTCAACGTTGTTTCTGACCAACAGTACTTCCAAGACAACACTAACTTGTATTTAGCAATTCCTTGGCGTTTTAACCAAAAAGGTTATGATTTTAAAAACGAAGAAGGAAAACCTTTGACCTGTGGTGATATAGGTGCAAATTTCCCCGAGGGTGACCCTCGTTTGAATATGGTAATCGATACCGTATATGAGTTTATGTATAATATTGTTGACGATGGTTTGTACCTTGGCGGCGATAATAGAATGACAGGTATCCCTGGACTCTGTTTCTCTATATGGACTTCGGCTTTCGTATCTACACAGGCTAATGCTTTCTTTGCTCTTACTACATACACAGTAAATTCTGATATTGAAGGATTTATGGAACAAGAAGGTTATGACGTTGAAAAAATGGACTTTATCCCTCCATGCCAAATCTTAGCATCTCGCTTTGATAAAGATGCTTATGTTGAGTTCTTTACAAAGGCATTTACTGGTCAAGAGGTTAGTCGTGATGATTATGTGTTCATGGGCTATGCTGAGAATGAAAACTTTGCAGACAAGGCTGCAGAAGTTATTCAGTATGTACGCAATGAAGAAGAGGGTACATTAGGAGGTTACACTTGGGGTACTCTTACTAAAGGTGCATTTAGATTTGATAGCCATCCTAATGGATCAGACTTGATAGTTTCTGCATATAATATTTCTGGTGAATTCTTTGGAGGAAGCCGTAATCCAATGGGTCTTAAGGAAATCTATTTAACAGTAGAAGATGATGACGTAGAAGAAGATGGTTGGTATCTTGCCCAAGATCAAGATGGTAATATTGTAATGGAAGATTTTACTGAATACACCTTGTCTAAAGGCATGGAAGATGCTGTAGTGGCTCCACGTGGTATGTCATATCAATCTTTGGATGTTGTACGCAGAAACTTCCGTGTAAATCAATCTATGACTATTTCTTTCCGTCAAGGTTTGGATAATCTTAAGTTTGCTCAACATCGTTAATATTACGATAGTATACTAACTATAAAAATAGTATATTCCCAAAAAAGGAATATACTATTTTTTTGTTATTTTTTCAGTGGAAAATTATAGTGAAATATTTCAGAGTAAAATTTGATGTGAAATACTTGGTAGTTCTAAATAGTTTTATTAAATTTGCACTCTTGTAAAGGCTATGTCCTCTCTTCATTATAGGCTAAGTCTTTTGTATTTTTTGATTATAAGTTTTATACATATCTATTTTTTTATTCTATGAAAAGGTTTTTGATAGGATTGTTCGTATCTTTGGTGTGTGCATCTTCGATATATGCAGTGCCGGCATACCCTGGGTTAATAACTCGTACACAACCCGATGGCTCGTTAGTTGATTTTTATATGGTTGGAGATGAATATTTCCACTATATGATGTCAGAAGATGGCTATCTACTCTGTAATGCCAAAGATGGTTTTGTACAATATGCACGGTTAAATGTTGATAATACCATTTCCGCTGTAGGTATTAATGCATCGCAGATTGCTGGAAGAACTGCTCAGGAAATTCAGTATATATTGACCTGTTCAAAAGTTGACGATATTAAAGCGCAATTAAAAGATATATCAATTCTTAGGAGATCGGAAGCGCTTAATAAAAGCGATTTGAATAGTAAAAAAATGGTAGGTGCGGCAAATGCTCCTGTCCAAAAGTCTTACCCACTAAAGGGGTCACCTAAGAGTCTTGTTATACTTGCTAATTATACTGATATTAAATTTAAATCTACTACGGCTAAGGATGATTATTCACGCCTTCTTAACGAGGTGGGTTATTCCGATTTTAATGGTACAGGTTCGGCACGTGACTATTTTATGGAGTGTTCAAATAACCAATTTTCGCCAGATTTTGTTGTAGTTGGACCGGTAGACCTTCCTCAGAATGCCAGATATTATGGAGAGCAATTTGGAGATAACAACCATGACCGAAATCCCGAACAAATGATTATTGATGCTTGTAGAGCTGCTGACCCATTAGTTGATTTTACTGATTTTGATACAGATGGTGATGGACGCGTAGATAATGTGTTTGTATACTATGCAGGCCATAATCAGGCAGAAGGTGGTGGCGACTGGACTATATGGCCCCATCGTAGTAAGGTTTATTCTTCGGTTGTGCTTGATGGAGTAAGATTAAATGACTATGCTTGTACTTCGGAGTTTAGGGGAGCATCAGGTTCTACACGGTGTGGTATAGGTACTTTTTGTCATGAATTTGGACATGTGCTTTCATTGCCAGACTTTTATGATACAGATTATGCTCATAATCAGCCTACTTTGGGTCGTTGGGACATTATGGACCAGGGATCTTATAATAACGATGGTTGTACGCCACCTTCTTATTCGAGTTATGAACGTTTCTCTCTTGGTTGGTTAACTCCCGATGTTTTGTCTGAAGAAACAATATACTCTTTAGAGCCATTAATTACTTCAAACAAAGCTTATATGGTTACAGCTACCAAGCAGCATAATCTATCTGCAACTGATCCAAATCCTAAAGAGTTTTGGATGATTGAAAATCGCAGACGTAAAGGTATGGATCAGTGGGGATTGCCAGCAGAGGGCTTATTGGTGACACATGTGGTGTATAATCGTACAAATTGGAACTATAATCGTCCTAATGGTGATGCTGATAATATGGGTGTTGAGATAGTGTGTGCGGCTTCGAATACTTATTCTCCGGCTCGTAATACATATCCGGGACAAGACAGAGTAACTAAGTGTGATTTTGTAGTTCGTGCAGATGGTTCTAAATTGGAGACTCCACTATCAGGCATCTCAGAGACTGGCGATATTACATCTTTTTATTTTGGATTTGATCCTTATGCGCCACGATTAAATTTTTCCACCAAGTCGTTTGACGATTTTGTAGCTTATTTTGGTCAAACAAAACCTACACAGTCAGTCGATTTAGTTGGTACAAATATTACAGATCGTGTGAGTGTGAGATTACTCAATATGAGCAGGTCGCATTTTAGGTTTAGATTGATTACTGAAGATGGTTCGGAAGATGGTTCTGAAGAGTTTGACTACGATTCTTATATTGCTCCAAATGCAGAAGATAGCAGCGTAAATGTTCGTATTGAAGTGATGTTAGATCCTTATTCAATTTTGTATGATACCCCAATTAATGATAAATTATTGGTAACTGCAGGTTCTATACAGTTAGAGATGAAAATAGTAGGATATTCGATGCCCGAAAAAGTTATTTTTACACCGCAGGCTTACGAAGCAGAAAATGTAGCACCATTCTCATGTACTGCTTCTTGGCAGAACGTGCCACAAGCATTTGGGTATAAGTTGTCGGTATATTCTGTTGTAGACAAACCATTTACTCAGGTGGAACAGTTCTCTACTTTTGATAAGGCAGCCCCAGAGGGTTGGATAGCCAACTTTAATACTGTGCAGAAAACATATAATGCTTCTGCTCCTGTGGCAGCATATTTTACTAAAGCTGAAGACCGCTTGGAGTCGAAAGAGTACTTTATGCCACTACAAAAATTGTCGTTCTGGATACACGCTTTCAACTCGGTTGGTACATTCAAAGTATATGCGCTGTCAGAAGATGCTACTTGGAAAGAGGTGCATACTGAGCAATGTACTGCTACTACTCGTTCGAAGATTGTAACTATTAATTTCGATGAAGAAGTATATCGTAGGTTTGCATTCCAGTACACCCCGGAGTCTGGAACTGGTGGTTTAGCATTTGACGACTGTACAGCTCACTTCTCTAAAGAAATATCATACGTCCACAACAATCGGTCTATCGGTGCAGATACTACATATCTAATATCGGGACTTCAGTCAGGCAAAGAGTATCGTTATACAGTGGCAGCAGTACAGTCAGACGAAGAACATCGTTATGAGTATGTTTCTGATCCATCGAATGAGATAGTGTTTAGTACCATTGAGGGAGGCTCTGACAATCCTCGTCAGCTTGCAATTTCGCGCGACGAAAACGGCTATAAGGTATTTGTTCCCGAGGTGTTGGATAACTACTATATATTTATATACAACAATGTTGGAGTAAAGGTAGCTGAAGTACCGGTAACTTCGAGCGAAGTTCGCATACCACGCCTTGTCAATGGTTTGATATATGTAATTAAGTATGCCGAAAAAGACCACCAAAAACGCAAAACCCAAGTCGGCAAACTCTTCTACCAAGAGTAAACGCTTAAGCATAGTAACGTTATAATATCACAAAAGCGAAGACATCACAACGTGTGTCTTTGCTTTTGTGGTATTATGTTTTACATATTTCGGGGCCTTACTTTGAAAACTGTTTGTTTATGGCGTAGAGGTGTATGTTTTCCATCCATTCTTGGTCGTGGTAGTGGAGCATTGAGAGGCGTAGCCCTGTGAGGTGATTTTGAGGGTGGTTGTGTATATATTCCGACATAGATTTTGAGCGAACGTTAGTTTCGGCTTTGACCTCTATTGGTATTACTCGGCTGTCGGTTTGAACTACAAAATCTATTTCGGCTGGAGTTTTGTTGCTACTCACTTTCCATTGTAGTAATTGAGTGATTATTTTTCGTTCCATATCTATTTTGTTGTAAATGAATTGTTAATATTGCAAAGGTGCACTTTTTCGATGATAGAAACTAAGTTTTGCTACATTTTTTTCGATGATAGTTTCTGTGTTTTAACACACTTTTTCGATGATTAAAATGACAGTTTGTTACATTTTTTCGATGATAAGGATTTTTTATGGAATCTTGTATTGTATATCGAAATTATTTGCTTACCTTTGCTTTCTGTTTGGTTGATTTGTGGCGAGATTGAAAATAATTGTATAAATTTTATCCATTTTTGTATGAATATGAAAAAACTTTTTGCTTCGGTATTGATTGTAGTAGCTTCGTGGGCTGTGGCGTATGCCGTACCGGCCTACCCTGGTTTGGTAACTTATACTCAGCCCGATGGCTCTGAGGTTGAGTGCTACCTTGTTGGTGATGAGTATTCTCACTATATGACTTCGGAAGATGGTTACCTCGTTGCACAAGCAGCTAATGGAGAGGTGCAGTATGCCCGGCTAAGCAGTAATATGAAGATAGAACCTGTTGGCGTTAAAGCATCAAGTGTAAGGGTTCGCTCTGTCGCTGAAATTGAATACTTGCGCTCTGCTCAAAAGGTTGAACAGATTGACGAGGTACTAAATGCAAGGTATAATATGCAAAGGTCGGCTTCACCTAAAATGTCAACTCCTTGTAAAGCCCCTAATGCTGTATCTTCGGTTAAGAAAAAGTTTCCACTACAAGGGTCGCCAAAAAGTCTGGTGATTTTGGTTAATTTTACTGACATTAAGTTCCGTTCGCCTTCGACTGCTAATCAGGATTTTACTGATTTACTCAATCAGAAAGGATATTCGTATGGCGGTAGCTATGGGTCGGCAAAAGATTATTTCGAGGAGAGTTCATTTGGGCAGTTCTCACCAGAGTTTGTGGTGAAGGGTCCTGTTGATTTGCCTCACGATTGTAGCTATTATGGTAGCGCCGACGATGCTAATGCCGATCAGATGGTGTCGGACGCTTGTCGCATTTTGGACGATGAAATTGACTTTAGAGAGTATGATACCAATGGCGATGGACGTGTTGATAATATATTTATATACTATGCAGGGTATAATGAGTCGGAGGGTGGTCCAAAATATACAGTGTGGCCTCACCAGTGGGTAGTGCAGGAGGATGTAATTCTTGATGGTGTTATGCTGTGGGATTATGCTTGTACTTCGGAGTTGAAGGGTAACTATGGAAGTACCCGTTGTGGAATTGGTACTTTCTGTCACGAATTCGGACATGTTCTTTCGTTACCAGATTTGTACGATACTAATAATAATCGTGACAACCTTACCCTTGGTAGTTGGGACATTATGGATCGTGGTAGCTATAATAACTATGGTCGTATACCTCCATCTTATTCGAGCTACGAACGTTTTTACCTTGGTTGGCTCGAGCCCGAGATATTGTCGGAGGAGATGAACTATTCTCTTACTCCACTTTTGTCTTCAAATAAGGCATATATTGTAACATCATCTAAAAAACACAATCTGTCAGGCTCAAATCCCAACCCTAATGAGTTTTGGATGGTAGAAAATCGTCGGAAGGAGGGAATGGACGTCTTTGGCTTGCCCGATGGTGCTGAGGGTATATTAGTAACACACATTGTATACAATCAGAGAGCGTGGGACGGTAACTATGTAAATAATAATATTAACAATCTTGGAGTTGAGATAGTTTGTGCTATGAGCGAAACATTCGACCCTATATTTAATGTATATCCCGGTGAGGGTGGAGTACGCCGTTGCGATTTCAAACTTCGTAGTGGTGGAACACTTTCAACACCGCTGTTGAACATTTCGGAAACAGCGGATGGTGTGTCGTCATTCTTCTTTGGTGCAGACCCAGCCGCTGCCGCTATTAATTTAGTAGGTAGTCCACTGCACGATTTTGATGTTATTTGGGGTGTAGAGGAGTACGATAGTCAGGTGATAGAACTTGTTGGACGTAATTTGACTAACGATGTAACTATTAGCTTAGATGGAGGCGATGTATCGCAATACGCTTTTAGGGTGTATTCCGAAGAACAAGAGGGAGACCTTGTTAATGAGTTGACTGTTGCTTTAGATGCTAATGGCGGTTTTAGAGTGAAAGTTGAGATCTTATTCACCCCTACAGCTTTGATGGACTATGTAGCTATTGAAGATATATTAAAGGTTGTGTCGGACGATGTGATGCGAGACATTGCACTTCGTGGCTATTCGCGAAAAGACCAGACTGTAGATGTTGATAATGTAAAGGTTGCTGCTGGTCAGATGCTGATAGTGCGCAATGGCGGTAAATATGCTGTTCTTTTGCCTGAGGTTAATGGAGTAGAGCGCAATATTTGCGTTTATAGTGCATCGGGAGTATTGGTTGCCACATTGCCTGCAATATCCCAAGAGGTTACATTACCTCGATTGGTAGATGGACAACTTTACGTTGTAGTATGTACCGAGAGCGGTAGCCGTTACGTTGGTAAGATGATATATCGAGAGTAATCGATAGTAGTTTTAGCACAGCGAGAATATACAAAACAAAAAAAGCATCAAGCCCGAGGGTTTGATGCTTTTTTTGTTTTGTTATGATACAAATTATTTGTTCATAAGGATTTCCATAATAGTTTTAGCAGAGCGAGCTACTGGGCTACCAGGACCAAAGATAGCGGCTACACCGGCTTTGTATAGGAAGTCGTAGTCTTGTGCAGGGATAACACCGCCAGCGATAACGATAATATCTTCGCGACCAAGTTTTTTAAGTTCTTCCATTACTTGTGGTACAAGAGTTTTGTGACCGGCAGCAAGCGACGATACGCCAAGTACGTGAACGTCGTTCTCGACAGCTTGTTTGGCAGCCTCGGCTGGAGTTTGGAACAATGGACCCATATCTACGTCGAAACCGCAGTCGGCATAACCGGTTGCTACAACTTTGGCACCGCGGTCGTGACCGTCTTGTCCCATTTTTGCAATCATAATACGTGGTTGACGACCTTCGTTTTTAGCAAACTCGGCTGTCAGACGGCAAGCTTCTTTGAACTCTTCGTCGTTTTTAGTTCCTGCGCTGTACACTCCTGATATGGTTCTAATGGTTGCTTTATAACGTCCTGCTACTACTTCGCATGCATCGGAAATTTCGCCTAATGAAGCACGAAGTCCTGCTGCTTTAACAGCTAATTCAAGAAGGTTGCCATTGCCGGTTTTAGCACATTCTGTAATTGCATCGAGAGCCTCTTTAACTGCTGCGTTGTCGCGGTGTGCGCGGAGTTCGTTAAGACGTTCAATCTGTTCTTTACGTACTGTGGTGTTGTCTACTTCGAGAATATCGATTGGATCTTCGTGGTCGAGACGATATTTGTTAACTCCTACGATGGTTTGTACGCCAGAGTCGATGCGAGCTTGTGTGCGAGCTGCTGCTTCTTCAATACGCATCTTAGGAATACCGGTTTCGATAGCTGCTGCCATACCACCAAGTTTTTCAACCTCTTCGATGTGTGCCCATGCTTTCTCGGCGAGTTCGTTAGTAAGCGACTCAACGTAGTATGAACCTGCCCATGGGTCAATTTCACGACATACCTGAGTCTCCTCTTGAATGTATATTTGAGTGTTACGAGCTATACGAGCTGAGAAGTCGGTAGGAAGTGCAATAGCCTCGTCAAGAGCGTTGGTGTGCAACGACTGAGTGTGACCGAGAGCTGCGCCCATTGCTTCGATACAAGTACGTCCTACGTTGTTGAATGGGTCTTGCTCGGTGAGCGACCAGCCCGAAGTTTGACAGTGTGTGCGAAGTGCAAGCGATTTCTCGTTTTTAGGGTTGAATTGTTTTACAATCTTAGCCCAAAGCATACGTGCAGCACGCATTTTAGCTATCTCCATAAAGTGGTTAGTGCCGATAGCCCAGAAGAACGACAAACGTGGAGCAAATGTGTCAATATCCATACCTGCATTTGTACCTGCACGGAGATATTCAAGACCATCTGCCAAGGTGTATGCCAACTCAATATCGGCAGTAGCACCTGCCTCTTGCATGTGGTAACCCGAGATAGAGATAGAGTTGAATTTAGGCATATTCTTTGAGGTGTACTCAAAGATGTCGGCTATAATTTTCATTGAGAACTTTGGTGGGTATATGTAAGTGTTACGCACCATAAATTCTTTTAGGATATCGTTTTGGATAGTACCAGCCATCTCTTCGAGTTTAGCACCCTGTTCGAGGCCTGCATTTATATAGAATGCAAGGATAGGAAGTACAGCACCGTTCATAGTCATAGATACCGACATCTTGTTCAATGGAATGCCATTGAAAAGCACTTTCATATCTTCGACTGAGCAGATAGATACACCGGCTTTACCAACGTCGCCTACTACGCGAGCGTGGTCAGCGTCGTAACCACGGTGTGTAGCAAGGTCGAATGCTACAGAGAGTCCTTTCTGTCCAGATGCAAGGTTGCGGCGGTAGAATGCGTTCGACTCTTTTGCAGTAGAGAAACCTGCGTATTGACGGATAGTCCAAGGACGCATAGCATACATACCGCTATATGGACCGCGAAGGAATGGAGGAAGACCTGCTACATAGTTCAGGTGTTCAAGACCCTCAAGGTCTTCTTTGGTGTAGACTGGTTTAACGGGAATTTGCTCCGGAGTCAACCAATTTTCACCGTTGATGGTAGCTTTAGAAGCTGCCACGTTTTTAATGTCTATATTATTAAAATTTGGTTTCATTGTCTTATTACTTAAGGAGTTGAGCGTTAAACGATTTAAGGGTGTCGAGTACATTTACACGTACGTGTATAAAGTTCTCGATGCCGGCGGCTTTGAGGTCGTCCATACATGCAGGAGCGCCGGCTACAGCAAAGAGTTGTTTGCCAGCGACTGCCTTGAATGCTGCCGGAGCAAGCTCTGCATATTCGTCGTCAGATGAGCAAAGTACAACAATGTCTGCACCGGCTTTTTGTGCTGCTTCAACACCAGCTTCTACGGTTTCAAAGCCGAGGTTGTCGATAACTTCGTATCCAGCGCAAGCAAAGAAGTTGCAAGAAAATTGTGCACGAGCTAAGCGCATAGCAAGGTTGCCAATGGTGAGCATAAATGCTTTTGGACGGTGTGCCGAACGCTCAGTAGCAAGACGGAGTGCTTCGAACTCTTCGGCTTCGCGTGTTTGAGGCACGCATTCGAGAGTGTGTTCGCATTCGTTTTTGCCGTTGCAGCAGCAACCGCAAGTAGCTGCATCTTCGATTTTGGCAGCTGCCACTTCTGTAAAGTTAGGGAATTGGTTGGTACCAAGAAGTACCTCTTTGCGAGCCGATACGTTTTTGAGGCGTTTTGCAGATGTCTCTTTCATATCCTCTTGTACACGATTGCCTTCAACAGCAGCAAAGAAACCGCCATTGTTTTGAATATCTAAGAAGAGTTTCCAAGCCTGCTCGGCTACACTGTTTGTAAGATTTTCGAGGTAGTACGAACCGGCGGCTGGGTCGGTAACTTTGTCGAAATGCGACTCTTCCATAAGAAGCAACTGTTGGTTGCGAGCTATACGCTCAGAGAAGTCGTCGCTTTGTTTATAAGTAATGTCGAAAGGACGCACAGTCATTGAATTAACACCTGCAATGGCAGCACTCATAGCCTCTGTTTGTGTACGAAGAAGGTTAACGTGAGCATCGTAGATGGTTTTGTTGAATGCAGAAGTCTCGGCGTGAACGTACATTTTAGCAGCGCAATCACATGCAGGTTTGTACTCTTTAACTATCATAGCCCAAAGAAGACGAGCGGCACGGAATTTGGCAATCTCCATAAAGTAGTTGCCACCGATACCCATATTAAATTTGATAGTTTTTGCAGCTTCGTCAACCGACAAGCCAGCCTCGGTGAGCATATCCATATATTCTGCACCCCAAGCAAGAGCATAACCAAGTTCTTGTGTGCAGAAAGCACCAGCGTTGTTGAGGGTTACTGAGTTAACGGCTATAACACGATAATTAGGCATAGCTTTTGCCTCTTTTGCGCACTCTGCTACGATGGCGGCAACTTCGGCACGGCTCATATTTTTGCCTTTTAAGAGCATACGGTTCATTGGGTCAACATTGACCGAACCGATAACTTTGTTAAGGTCGGCACCGGCCTGTTTGAAATAAGCTGCCAAAAGGCGGATAAGCTCGGCAGAGCAAGATACGCAAGCTTTGAAGTTGAGTTCTACGCACTCTGGACAGATGCCACCGAGAAGAGTAGCGATATACTCGGCACTAAGCTCTTTTTTGTTGATTTTGAAACCGAGTGAATTGACGCCCTTGTTTAGTACATCTAGAGCTTTGGCGTTGGCTGTTTTAGCACAAGTTGCGTCAATGTCTTGACGAACGTACCATTTGTTGTCTGTTTTGGTGCCACGAACGAATGGAAATTCGCCAGGAGCTGAAGCGGTAGTCTTCAGGTCTTTAACGTCTTCCAAACGGTAGAAAGGCATCACATTAAACCCTTCGTTTGTTTTCCAAACGAGCTTTTTGTTGAAATCAGCTCCTTTGAGGTCGGCTGTGATTTTCGCCATCCACTCTTCGGTGGTCACTGCGGGGAAATCGGCCAAGAGATTTAATTTCTTTTCTGCCATAAGTTTCTTTTTATGATTAAATTGATAAGATTAAATTAATTCTATGTCGTAAATTATAACACGCAAATTCATAACCGCCTAACAATCTGACTTTTCAGTCCGATTGCAAGAACGCTTACAATTTGCTTTTTGAATTGTGCAAATTTACAAAATTATTCTGATATAGAGGTTATTATTGTGCGTTAAATTGCTTTGCCTATTCTTATATCGCAACTTGAGCTACAGTGTCGGAAAGGAGAAATGGAATTACTCCGATGTACATTATGCCCTTATCGTCTGTCCATTGTTTGGCATTGCCGTCGAGGACTACTATTTTGCGGAAGAAATCGCCTGTGTGGGTAAACGAAAATGTTTCTTGTGAGAGTTTTTCGGGTGTATCGATATTTAGTGCCGATTGGATATAAACTTTATTGTTGCCAATATTTACCACATAGTCTATTTCGTATTGTCCCATACTTCGTTTGCCATTTATTGTTGTGGATTGTTCTACAATGCCTACATCACCGAATAACCACGACGAATGATGTCGCTGAAAATCATATTTTCCATCAGGTGAGAACGCTCTTGTTGTCGAAAATTGAGCCTTGCATTACGAAGTCCCAAATCCATTGCATAATACTTTTGTATTTTGTCGAAATACTTTTTTCCTTTTACGTTCCATCGTTTTGCACTATGAAATAGAAATGAGTCTTCCAAATATTCGAGAAATTTAGAGATGGTGCTTTGAGTGGTCGGCTTATTCATCGGAGAGCCGGCAGTATTGGCGAGTTTTGTGGCAGCGGAGAGTGAGGTGGCGGTCGATGTCTTGGTCGAAGCGTGACTGGGTGTCGAAAAGGAAGCGTGGGGTTATGCCAATGATGTAGATGTAGGGGCGTATCTGGTCGGGAATAAGGTTTAGTGGCAAGCGTGCCGCATCTTTCTCGGTTATTATTATGGCACGATGTTCGGGTGCGAGGTGTGAAAATGTGTCAACAATGTGCTGTATGTCGTGTTGTGTAAAGGTGTGGTGATCGGGGTATGAGATATGATGAATGGTTGAGGTGTACTGTTTAAGGTGGTTGTGCAGATGTTGAGGTTGGGCAATACCTGTAACTATTAATAGTTCGTAGCCGTGTATGTCGGGTGTTGCGGTGTTGTCGAGTGTTGTGGGCGGAAGATAGTCAATAGTGGTGAAGTAGAGATTTTGATAGGGGTAGGGGTTTATTTGTGTGCGGAAGGTGAGTTTTTCAACCTCTTGCATCTGTGGGGGGCATTTTGTGACGATGATGATATCGGCTCGGTCGGTATTGGTAGCTGACTCGCGAAGCCGTCCGTAAGGTAGTATGCTGTCCTTTTGAATTGGACGGTTGTAGTCGATGAGAAGTATGTTGAGGTCGGGGTGTACAGAGCGGTGCTGATATATGTCGTCTAAAAGAACTATGTCGGTTGTAGGACAGAGTGTTTGAATTTTCGATATACCGTGGTGGCGATTGGCATCGACAGCAGTTGTAATGCCGTATTTCGAGTAGATTTGCGTAGCCTCATCGCCTATCTCTTTATAGGTGGTGTTTTCACCGGCTAGGACAAAACCTTTTGTTTTACGTTGGTAGCCGCGACTTAAATATGCCACGTTATGGGTCTTGATAATGTGGCGAATAAGATATTCGGTGTGAGGAGTTTTGCCTGTACCGCCTACCGTTATATTGCCTATGCCGATAGAGGTTATGGCGGTGTCGGACGAGTGCAGTACATCAAGGTCGTATAGTTTGTTGCGGATGCTGAGTATCGCTCCATAGAGCCATGATGCAGGACGCAAAAGTATGGTTCGGAGTATTGGTTTCATAAATTATAGATGTTGGGTTAGCAATAAGTTATCGAAATTCGTCGTGAAGAGCGTTAAAGCGAGCAAGCGAATCTTCGCCCCAGCGAGCGAGTTTTGTGCGAATGTGTTCGAGGGAGTCTTCGCTGTCAAGGCGAGTTTTTGAGTAGAATTTGTCGGCATAGCAAATAAGCCGCTCCTCAATGTTTGTTGGCAAGAAGTCGCAGTGGGGTAGTGTCCAGTTGTTGTTGACTATGTCTTTGCCGGTTAGTCCTGTGCCTGTGTGATGTTCGCATACTGAGGCGTGGCGTGGTAGCCCCTCTTGGCGTAGCATTTCAGCCCCAAGAATGCCATGTTCTATGTAGTGGTGCGTGCCGTGGCAATCGATGTCGGGGGCATCGGTTTGGATAATGCCAATGTCGTGTAGCAGAGAGGCTTCCGATACAAAAGTGGTGTCGATGTGGAGCTGTGGGTGTGCGGCTGCAATGGCGAGTGCTTTGGTGCGGACGGCTTCGGAGTGGCGGATAAGTATGTCGTAAAGGCGAGTGCCGGGAGTGTAATACTTTTCTATTATGTGGTACATTACGTTAAAACTATTTTGAGTTGTGCTATAAACTTACAAAGTTATGAAAAATATTCTATATAATAGGCTATAGTGAAATATAAATTTGAATTTGTAATTGAGGGGGCATTTTATACCATTTCTATTACTCTATCTCTAACTTGTTCCATTAGCCATTTAGGGGTAGATGTTGCACCACAGATACCAACCGAATGTGCATCGCCAAACCATTTTAAGCTAATATCTTCTGGCGATGAAACGTGGTAGGTGTGTGGATTTACTTCGCTGCATTCGTGCAGCAAAACTTTGCCATTGCTGCTTTTAGCCCCTGATACAAAGAGAACTACATCGTAGCGGTTGGCAAAAAGTCGGATATTAGGTATGCGGTTGGCAACTTGGCGGCATATAGTGTCGTGATACTCGAAATGTACACCATTGTTTATCTCGTTTTTTATTGCTGCTACTAAAGCCGTTAGTCCGTCTATCGACTTGGTAGTCTGCGAAAAAAGAATTATAGGACGTGCTAAATCTATATTATCTATCTCGCCAATATTTTCTACCACAATGGCATTTCCGTTAGTCTGTCCCTCAAGTCCTATTACTTCGGCGTGTCCATGTTTGCCATAGATTACTATTTGGGCTTCGGGGTGGGCAAGATATGCTGTTTTTATTTTCTGCTGCAAGCGTAAAACAACGGGACAAGTGGCATCTACTATCTCTATATTATGTTGTGTGGCAAGCCGATAGGTCGAGGGTGGCTCACCATGAGCGCGCAACAGCACTTTTCTGCCGCCAAGCGATGACATATCGGAGTGCGAAATAGTGGTCAACCCCTTGTGTGTGAGACGTGCAACTTCTTGTTCGTTATGCACAATATCGCCAAGACAATACAACGATGAGCCGGATGATAGCTCTTTTTCGGCAGTAGAGATTGCTCTTACCACACCAAAACAAAAGCCCGAATTGGGGTCAATATCTATAGTCATAGTAGTTAAAAAGTAGTTCTATAAATATGAAATCTATCACTAAAAATCTAACGACAAGCACCAGCGGACGCCAAAGTTACTCCCCAAGGGGTTGTCTCGGTGCGTTACACGCCATATCAGTTCTATGTCGCCTAAATACAATATGTTGCTAAATCCAAAACCTGCTTCGATGTAAGGCATATTGTTCCACGGACGAACCATGGCAGGGAGAGCTAACACTCCGCTATGCTCGTTGCGCAGATGTCCATAGCCTATTTTGAAAATCAAATCTTCGCGAATGCCTAATTTCTTCAGTCCGGGAATATAGCCAAATATGTAACCGCGAGTTTGGTAGCGCAAATTGGCAGCAATGTACATATCCGACATCAGTTCCATTTGACCAATCAGTCCAAAGTCAGTATCGTTGTAGTACGAACCACGCGTCCCACGTGCTATACTTAGCAGTGTCCATGGCACTGCACCTACAAGAGCTGTTGCCTGTGCCGACCAATGCAATTTTCCAAAACCAAGTGGTACACTTTGATGTGCATAAACATCGAATTTGCCATACCAACGAGTTTGCCTGCCTACTGCCACTCCTCCAGTTTCTACTGCAAAACGCAGTACGGGATAGGGCGAGCTGAGATATATGCGGTGAAAATATTCGTCTAATGTACGCTCTTTCCACGAAAAACGGAAGTTGGCTTTTAGTCCCAATGTCGACACTTTGTCTACTACTGCTCCATTTTGAATAAAAGGTAAAAATCTATTAGATAGTACATTTTCGGCTTTGGCTGTTATTTCGGCTTTAAAACCAGGCTTTTCGTAGGCATAACCCAATGTCATACGCTGTCTGTATGCTAATGTGGGTATTTTGTGTATCTGCGATAGCGAACTACCAAGATGGTCTATGTCGTGTACACGGTTTTCGGAGTAGGATAACACATCGTCGTAGCCATATCGTTCGGCATCGTGGTCGTAACGATAGGAGAGGTAGTTGCGCTTTGTTGGACCAAAACGCCACTGAATGTTGGCGCCGTACTTGTGTTGTTTGCCTTTGAAACCATAGCCATAATATCCTCCGAATGTAAAATATTTCGAGAATGTTTCGCCACTGCGTAACCCTATTTTAAGTGTTGAACCCTCTAATTGGTTAAATCTGTATAGGTTCATTAGTGGACCGACATCTATTTTCCAAATGTGTAGATATTCGTTGAAATATATATCAAATGCCCACGACACCAACCGCTGCACCCGCGACTTGTTTATAGAGTCTATCCCTGCCCAAAATGTTTGTAAACTATCTATTTTAAGTGTGTCGGCAGAGAATGGTAAATTGCGATACGAGAGTGTGTCGGATAGCAGGCGAGTGTTGGCATAACTCTCTCTATTCATCACCATTAGACCAGGAGAATTGGAACGACTATCCCATTTCGACAACAATTGTAGGTCTATCATCTGCCGTTTTTGGTGCGGTAAAAATATAGAGTCTAATGGCGATGCGTTGTATGTGAAGGAGTAGTTGCTTAAGAAATTTACTGGAGTATAGTGCGGTATGCGCCAGTTAACGTTGGTTATGGCAGCCGTTGCCGAGTCTATTTGCATTGTACCACGAAAAAGTAGCCCTTCGTCTCGTTTAGGACGGAATGAGATGGTGTATCGCTTGCCACTATCAGTCATAGTGCTGTCCGATATTAGAAAGTGATAGAAACTGCGAGCGTTACGAGCTGTTGGGTTTAGGAAGTTGGAGTTGAGAATTGTGGTGTAAGGACTATATGGGTTAACCTCAGGTAGATACGAGGCGGTTAGCTGACTCCAATTGTCGATGTTTGTTATCTCAACTGCATTCTCTTTGCGGTCGACAGAAACAGCAGCCACCGAGTCGGCATAGATGGCTATGTTGTCGGTCTGCGAGAGTGCATAAACAGGTAGCGAATAGTTGGTGTCGGTTTGAGCTATAGCACCACTTTCGAGGTCGGCAAATAGGCGGCGACGAAATGCTGTACCCTTCACGTTGGCTATGTTGGCATACACCTCTTGGGTGCGAGTGGCGGTTATGTCTACAATATTTGAAGGGTCGGTCTGTTTTCTGTTTTCGCGTACTCGTGTCAACAATTCAACTGCCTCGTTCTGATTTGGCATAACAACAATCTCGTCCAGTATAGACAACTCCTCACGAAGTAATACCTCTACAACTTGGTCTTTGCCATAGTCGAGATTTATTTTGCGTTTTTTATACCCTACAACGCTAACCGTTATTGACTTCTGTGGCTCATCGCTACGAAGCATAAAAAAGCCCTCTTCGTTGGTTGTCGTACCCACTTTGCTGTCGGTAAACCACACATTTGCCGACTGTAAAGGCTGTGCATCTTCTGCCGATAGCACCTGGCCAATAACCACAATGCCCTGTGCCATAGCACCAAGCGATGACAGCAGAGCAAGCAAGAAAACTAATAATTTATTCATTTTGCAAATTTCAGCGCAAAGGTACAATTTAGCATGCAAAATGCCAAAAAATAGGCTCATATTATTTGTTCGAAAACAATAATTCTTCATAAAAAAACCAGTGCGCCAATAAATCACATTAAATCTACTTGTCATATCGAAATAAATAAGTACATTTGCAGTAATCGATACGATAGATTAATTAACCTGTAATCGTAGACTCATAATGAAGTACAAATTTATTATTTTTGCCGGTATAGTAGCAGTGCTGCTATCAGCTACATCGTGTAGCGATGATAATATGAAATCTAAGGTTGTGGGGGAGTGGCAGCTCTCGGAGTTTATGTACGAGGGTGATGATGTATTACCTCTTTTCAACCTTTTGCCTATGGATGGTTGTTCGTTTTCGAATATCAAACTCACTTTTCAAACAGATGATAGATGTTATAGCTCTGCTTGTGGCGAGAAAACTTATGGTACGTACCAATGTGATCACAGTAGGAGCATTATAGCTATTACTATGTCTAATGTGTTGGGTGAGGGCGAGAATGACGATCAACTTTTTATTACCGCTCATTTTTCTAAGAAGGAAATCACTATTCCGGCTCATCAATTTGTAGTTATACCCAATGATGCTGATTTTAATAAAGAAGAACTATTGGAAATGGTTAAAGAGTTGAATGGTGAGTTACCTATCGAAATATACAACAGTTTGGTAAAAATGGTTAATGCTCTTTTTGACGACACCTCAACCTTGGTCTTTACAAAAGTGAGTTCAAAGAAATAAAGTTTTGTTATGAAGAAGTGTGTTTTTTCGCTTATTGTCGCTGCAATAGCTGTGATGTTCGCAGCATGTGCTAATTTAGAAATCAAGAGCGATGGTCTTGACGGCTGTCAAGACGTGTGTTGCGTTGACGATACTCTGTTTGCTACTAATATGGCAACATCTAATCCGCTCGATTATAAATCGAAAGAGGGTAGTGTGGTGGCAGTAGTTAGTGGCGAAGCTGTTAACTACTTAGCCCCTGATGGCTCAATGTCAGTCCCTAAAGGGATTGCTGCAATCGGAAACTATATTTATGTGGCAGACTTTCAGCGTGTACACGTTATCAACCGCACAACAAAACATAAATTTGCTATGCCGCTACCATCGGAAGACTATTATGCTAACGATATTGTGGTTGTTGGCGATATGCTATTGTTGTCGGTTACTAATAATGGTCATATACTTGCTCTCGACCTAAATGCCGATGGTTCTCCACAGATATCCGGTTTTCAACTCCTCACCACTGTTATCGGAGCAAGTGCTATGTGCTATGCTACCGACCGCCTTTTTATAGCATCGTATAGCGATGAGCCTGCCAATGAAAATGTCCTCTATGTTATTGACAATTTCGACCTGCCCGAGGCTAAAGTATTTCTTTCTCGTCAGGGTGGGTATCGTGGTCTGACTGCCGATGACCAATATCTCTATTTTAGCGATGTCAATATCAATACTTTAGGACGTGTTTCCCTTACCGATACTGCCGATGTCTCGTATATCGAAACCCCTCACTCTGCACCATCAAATGGTATAGTGTTGTGTGAAAACACCATTTTTGCTACCCACTAAAAAAGCGTGTTGCATAGAACAGAAATATTTTGTACCTTTGCACCGCAAAATAAGACCGCTCGTGTCTTAACAACAGCTTTCCCTACTATGCCTCTCTGGCGTTGTGGGCCGTGTGCTTGGCCAACCACGTAAAAAACAAGGAGATAAAGTCAGCTTTCAGGACTTTATCAGTTAACTCTATGCTACCAATTATATTCACATCGAATATTATTGGTAGACACTTCAGCTAAAGAATGTAACTATTTATCCTACCACTATGAAACGCAACAAAGCATTAGTAGTATTCAGTGGCGGTCAAGACTCCACCACTTGCCTCTATTGGGCAAAACAACATTTTACAAAAGTATATGCCATATCTTTTGTCTATGGACAAAAACATCAACAAGAGGTAGAGATAGCCGAGCGCATAGCTGCCGAGGCCGGAGTCGAGTTTAAGAAGGTGGATGTGTCGTTTATCTCGCAATTGGCTCACAACTCTTTAACCGATAGCACTATGGTTATGGACGAGGAAAAACCCGATGGCGGTGTGCCAAATACTTTTGTGCCGGGACGTAACCTTTTCTTTTTGTCGATTGCTGCTGTTTATGCTCGCGAAATAGGAGTGTTCGATATAGTTACCGGTGTGTCGCAAACCGACTTTTCGGGCTATCCCGACTGTCGCGACTCGTTTATTCGCTCTCTTAATGTAACCCTTAATATGGCAATGGACGAGCAGTATGTCATTCATACCCCACTTATGTGGCTCGACAAAGCAGAAACTTGGGCTATGGCTGACAATCTTGGCATTTTAGACCTTGTGCGTACTCAAACTCTTACCTGCTATAATGGCATAGTGGGCGATGGTTGTGGTCATTGCCCAGCCTGTCATCTCCGCCGAAAAGGGTTAGAACAATACCTAAAACAAAAACAAGCATAACAAAATTATGTACACCATACACAAACGAATAGAAATTAGTGCGGCACACTATCTCACACTCGACTATGAGTCGAAGTGCTGCAATCTCCATGGTCATAACTGGATTGTAGACATCTACCTTCGTAGTCAAACTCTTAACGATAATGGTATGATAATGGATTTTAGCGAGATAAAACATAGCATCTCCGATCGTCTCGACCATAAGGTGCTTAACGAAGTACTCCCATTCAATCCTACTGCCGAAAACCTTGCATTTTTCATTTGTAAAGAGTTAGCCCCCTATTGCTATCGTGTTGATGTTGAGGAGAGTGCTAACAATTCGGCCTCGTATTACGTTGACTAATATATTATTGACAATGTATCATGTAATTGAAATATTTGCAAGCATTGATGGCGAAGGTCTACGCTCTGGACAGACTGCACAATTTGTTCGCTTAGCTCATTGCAATCTCTCCTGTTCATACTGCGATACTCGTTATGCGTGGGACGCTACTTCCGAGCCTATAAAAAGTCAAAGTATGAGTGCCGCCGATATTGTGGCTACTCTTCGTCCCGACATAAAAAATGTTACCCTTACGGGTGGCGAACCACTATTGGGTTGTGGAGCATACAAATTGGTGAAAGCCATTGTCGATGCCGGTTTTTACCTTAATATTGAGACAAATGGAGCTGTTGATATTGCACAATTTCGTCCGCTATTGACAGGTAAATCGTTCTTCACTCTCGACTATAAACTCCCCTCATCGGGTATGGAGAAGAATATGTTGATGGCTAATTATCAGCATCTCCGCTCGTCCGATGTTGTTAAATTTGTTGTAGGGTCTGACAACGATGTTCCATCTATGCTACGTACAATAGAGTATATGCACAAACATTGTGCCGAAATGCCACATATTTATGTTGGTGTTGTCTGGGGACAGTACAATGCACAACGTCTTGTGCAACTTATGCTCACAGAACCTCTACTCTCTGATTGCACTCTACAACTGCAAATCCATAAATTTATATGGAACCCCAACGAAAGAGGCGTCTAACATCATATAAAGAATAAATCAAACACTAAACCATAATTATGGCACTTACACATCTTGGTAATAAGACCGAATATAAGCAAACCTATTCGCCCGAAGTATTGGAGACTTTCGACAATCGCAACCCCGAAAACGACTATTGGGTACAGTTTAATTGTCCTGAATTTACATCGCTTTGCCCTATAACTGGGCAACCCGACTTTGCCGAGATACGTATTTCGTATCTTCCTAACATAAAAATGGTCGAAAGTAAAGCTCTTAAACTATATCTTTTCAGTTTTCGTAATCACGGAGCTTTTCACGAGGATTGCGTCAATACTATTATGAAGGACCTTGTTAAACTAATGAATCCTAAATATATAGAGGTAACCGGCATATTCACACCACGTGGAGGAATATCTATATATCCATACGCCAACTGGGGTCAACCAGGCACTAAATACGAGGAGATGGCAAATCATCGCCTACTCAATAGAAATATTTAGTAAAAATAAATATTAATCCAAAAATAATGTGTACCTTTGCAACGTTATTCAAGGCGTGCGTCTAAACAATTAGTTAAATCAATTTTTATAACGTTATATTCAATAAATTTTTCAATCAAGATGAAAAAATTAGTTCTTTTCCTTGCTGTTGCTACCGCTGTAGCATTTGCATCATGCGCTTCTAAAGAAAACAAAGAAGAATCAACTGAAGAAGTTGCAGTTGAGGAGGTTGTTGCAGTTGAAGAGACAACTGAAGAGGTAGCTGTTGACTCTACTGTAGTAGAAGAAGTTGCTGAGGTTGTAGAAGAGGTTGTTGCTGAATAATCTGCCCTACTTACAGTCGAGGAAAACTTTTTTTCTAAGACACCAAAAGAGGTCAATCCCCACAAGGATTGACCTCTTTTGGCTTTATAATCTCTTATGATTACGCTTTGATAGCAAGTGCTGTGTCGCGGCGGTGACGCTCAATAGCAAAGTATATTAAGCGCGAAATTAGGTTGGTCATACTCAGCCCCTGCTCTTCCCACAAGTGTGGATACATACTAATGGCAGTAAAGCCAGGCAAGGTATTTAGTTCGTTTAGAACCAATTTGCCATCGGCCGAGAGCAAAAAGTCGACACGTGCCATTCCCTCGCAGCACACTGCTTTGAAACCATCTACTGCATAGCGGCGCACTTTTTCTGCAATCTCGTCCGACACATCGGCAGGTATGCGTAGCGATGCCCCATCGGCACTGATATACTTAGCATCGTACGAGTAGAAGTCGATATTAGCCACTATCTCGCCCACACCTGATGCTTCTGGTAGTTCGTTGCCAATAACGGCACACTCTATCTCTTTACCTACCACAGCCTCCTCAACAAGCACACGATTGTCGAATGCAAATGCAGTGTCAAGGGCTTTGTCATATTCACGTTGGCAAGTTACTCGGCTTACCCCAACCGACGAACCAGCGTTGGCAGGCTTAACGAATATAGGCAGTCCAAGACGAGCAACTATTTCGTCGTACGTGTAGCGGCTACGTTCTGTGCGACGAATTAAATACCACTCTGCAACAGGTATGCCTGCATCGCGCAAAAGTCGTTTTGCTACATCTTTATCCATTGCTATTGCCGAACCTAACACGTCAGGACCAACAAATGGTATAGCATTGGCTTTCAATATGCCTTGAAGTACTCCATCCTCGCCGTATGTACCATGAATTATAGGGAAAGCCGCATCAAGAATTGATATAACACTCGATGTCTCAACGCTGCAAACTCTATTTCCCGACAAGTATATTTCGCTTGCCATAGCAAAAAAGTCTTCGTCAACGAGGTTTACGTTTTCGTGATTAAATTTGCTATTGAAATACCACTTACCACTACGAGTTACTCCAAGTAGAATGGGACTATATTTTGTTCTGTCTACCGAATTATATATGTTGGTAGCCGACTTTAGCGATATTTCAAATTCAGCCGACTTGCCTCCAAAAATTATAGCTACTGTTTGTTTCATCTTACAATGTCAATTGTTTTCAGGGTAACTAATATGGTTGAAAATATTACCTTGCCCTATTCATTATCGAAAAAAGCGTAGCAACATCTCCCCCAATCGGTAGAATTGCTACGCTTTTTGTTTTTCTCATTTAACCGACTTGATTACTTTACAATTTCGAGAAGTTCTACCTCGAAGATGAGAGCTTCGCATGGACCGATGTTTTCGCCGGCACCACGTTCGCCGTATGCAAGTTGGTAAGGTATGTAAAGAATAAATTTAGAACCTACAGGCATTAACTGAAGTCCTTCGGTCCAACCCTTGATTACACCATTGAGTGGGAACTCGATAGGTTCGCCACGCTCAACTGACGAGTCGAACACTGTACCATCAATCAAAGTGCCATGGTAGTGTACTTTAACTTTGTCATCGGCAGTTGGTTTCTCGCCATTGCCCATAGTAACAACTTTGTATTGAAGTCCGGATTCTGTTACCATTACACCCTCTTTAGTAGCATTTTCAGCCAAGAAAGCTTCGCCTTCGGCAGCAAGTTCTTTGTTTGCATTAGCTTGGCGAGCCTCAAAGAACGATTGGATATATGCTTGTGCATCTTCGCCATTCATAATAGCGTTAGGCTCTTGACGAAGAGCGTCCATCAAACCACGAACAATAATGTCTTCGTTAACAGCAAGAGTAGAGTCGTTAAACAACGAACCATTCATCTGTTTAAGTTGTTGTTTTAGGGTAGTTGCTACCTGTATACCATCCATATAAGCTTTGTTATCTTCGTTGCCTTCAAGTCCTTGGTTAATACCTTTCATAAACGATTTAATGTCTTTGTTGGTAGTGTCGATGTCTAAGATAAAACGACGAGCGCCTTGACCATTAATCAGAGCAAAGAACATATTAAGAGAGTCAACTTGTTCGGCTGGAAGATTGGCATTACCTCCAGTTTGCATAGAGCTACCCATCAACTCTTGAAAGCGGTTCATAGCCTCTTGAGGGTCCATAAAGTAGTTTCCATTTATAGCATCGTTGAAAACGCCCATAAGCACTTTTTCGTTGTAAGTGATGGTAGAGTCGCCAAAAAGGAAACCATCTTTTACTTCATTGTACATCGAACCTCCCATACGAAGTCCCTCAAATTGAAGAGCCTTAGTGCGGTCGGCATTAAATGCTTCGTTGAATGCTTCGCAGAACTGAGCTACTTGAGCATCGGTGGCGGTGTCGCCAAGTACATAGTTGCGGATGCCACTACCATTGGCAGCTCCAAATGCATAGTTAAGAGTATCGTTAGCAGTTACTACCTTTGCCGAAGCACTGCTATTGCACGACATAAACATTGTGGCTGATGTAGCAAGAGCTACGCACAATCCAAAAATCTTTTTCATTTCTTTGTTTTCTATTTGTTAGTTTTGTTATTCCAAGTTTTTATCTTGATTATTTTACAATTTCGAGTAGTTCAACCTCGAAAATCAAGGTAGAGTATGGAGCTATAGCACCACCTGCGCCCTGTTCTCCATACGCAAGGTTGTAAGGGATAAAGAGTTTCCATTTCGAGCCTACTGGCATCAACTGTAGAGCCTCAACCCAACCGGCAATAACTTGTGTTACACCAAATACTGCCGGCTCGCCACGTTGAACCGACGAGTCAAATACTGTGCCGTCAATCAAGGTACCATGGTAGTGAACTTTTACACGATCCGATGCTACTGGTTTTTGACCTATAGCAGCTGTCATTATCTCGTATTGAAGACCCGACTCAAGCACTTTCACGCCTTCACGTTTGGCATTAGCTGCGAGAAATTCTTCTCCAGCCTTACGCAATCCAGCCGATGCCGCCATAGCCTCTTCTTCGAGTTTGGTAAAGTAAGTTTGAAGCAGTTGTTGTGCCTCTTTTAGGTCGATAGCAGGAGTTTTGCCATCGCACATATCGCCAACACCCTGAGCAAAAGATTGCCAATCGAGACCTTTAATGTTGCTTTGAGCAAGTTGTTGACCAAACGATAAGCCAATAGAATAACTTGTTTTATCCATTTTCTAAATATAAAGTTGTACACTATGCCCTAATTTTCTATTATTAATAAGGCATAGTAAATAGTTAATAATCAGTATATCAGTGTATTCGCACATGCCATTACATGTATAATTACAATGGCGACAATGCATCGTACAAAGGTAGTGAAAGTTGAGCGAAGAACAAAACAAATTCATTTGTTTTTTATTCCGAAACGCATCCTACCTTCGGCTTTAGCCCAAGGTAGTGAAAGCCAGAGCGAAGAACAAAACAAATTCATTTGTTTTTTATTCATTTGTTTTGTGATAACTTTGAAAATGTTTTTCAACAATTACTTTTGTAACTTCGCCACCCCACTCAACTTCAATGTAAGTTGAGTGGGGTGGCGGGTATCAGATTATTATTGTCCGATATTTAAGAGTTATTCTATAAATTAGGTTGCTAACCTCTTTTAAACGTCAGTCGAATAATAGTTTATTTGTCGGCAACTGCGCGTCCTGCACGGAGAGCATCGATGTTGGCATTGACAATAGCATCGCCTTTTTTGCCAAATTTGCTGCGTACAGCATCTTCGAGTTTTTCAAGGTCGATACCAAGGTATTTCGACGCAGCACCGAGTATTACCATATTAGTACCTTTGGGGTTGTGTACCTCTTTGGCAATGCTGTCGGCGTCCATAACAATGTGGTTTGGCAACTTGTTTATTTCGGCTATGATAGCATCTTTTTCGGGGTAGTTGGGTATGTTGATGAATGGATTTTCATTAGTTATAACCCAACCTGTTTTTTTGTTTAGGAATGGGAGATAACGAAGTGCTTCCATTGGCTCAACAGAGAGAATGAGGTCGCATTGTCCCTCTGGAATTAAGTCGGAACAAATAGGTTTGTCGCTTATGCGTAGGTGCGATTGTACATCGCCACCACGTTGGCTCATTCCGTGAGTCTCTGCTTGTTTCATATACCAACCCATGCTTAGAGCGGCTTCCGATATGATGGCAGCCGAGCTTAACGCTCCCATACCACCTACACCACACAATATTATATCTATTTTCATAATAGTCTACGATTTTAATGATTAGGATTATTTATTCTTCTTGGCTGCTTTCAAGCGTTTTTGCATTGCCACTACGCATTCGCGGCGTGGAATGATAACCGATACGCCTTTATAGCCTATCTCCTCTTTCATAACCTCTACATTGGCTTCGTGATTTTTTGGAAGTGGAGTAATAACACGTATGTGTGCAGGGTCTACACCTAAACCGGTACAGATGCTTTCGATTTTGCCAGTAGCCGATGATTTCTGCGAACCAGTCATACCGGTTATCTCGTTGTCGAGAATTATAACAGTAACGTTAGCACCATCTACGCAGCAGTCGAGAAGACCGGTCATGCCGCTATGAGTAAATGTAGAGTCGCCAATAACGGCTACCGATGGTTTGAGGTCGGCTTCCGATGCACCTTTTGCCATAGTGATAGATGCACCCATATCTACAGTAGAATAAATAGCTTCAAATGGAGGCAATGCACCAAGAGTGTAACAGCCTATATCGGAGAATACACGACCGCCAGGGAACGATTTCATAGCCTCGTTAAGTGCAGTATAAGAGTCTACGTGAGGACAGCCGTCACATAATTTTGGAGGACGAGGAGCCACTATTTCTGGTATTTGCATTCCTTCTGCTACTTCCATTCCAAGAGCTTTGCCTACTGCATTTGGCGACAACTCTCCAGTGCGTGGTAGTGAACCATCTAAGCGACCTTTCACCTCTTTGCCCTTGTTGAGAAGTCCGCGAAGCAAACGCTCTACTAGGGGTTGTCCTTCTTCAAGTACCAATACTGCATCACATTCGTTGTACAATTTCTCAATCATTGAGGTTGGAAGTGGATATTGACTGATTTTCACTATAGGATATGGACATTTGCGATCAGCAAAGTTCTCCATCAAATAGTTGTAGCCAATACCGCATGCAATGATACCCAACTTTTTGTCGCTACCTTCGATAAATTTGTTGTATCCGCTTGTTTCCGACTCTTTCTCAAGGTCTGCTTGTTTTACAAGTAATTCGTTGTAGCGACGTTTTGCTATCGCTGGAAGCAAAATATATTGTTTCTTGTCCTTTGGCATTTGCAACTGATTTTGCTCCTTCACCTCTGCACGACGAGTTACACCGGCACGAGAGTGAGCCATACGTGTTGTAACGCGAAGCATTACAGGAGTGCCATATTTTTCGGAAAGCTCATATCCGTAGTGAACCATATCGTATGCCTCTTGTTGGTTAGATGGCTCAAGTGCTGGGATAAATGCAAAGTCGGCATAAAAACGAGAGTCTTGCTCGTTCTGCGATGAGTGCTGTGAGGGGTCATCGGCAGCAAGATATATCAAACCACCATTAGCACCAGTAATTGCAGAGTTTACAAAACAGTCGGCAGCTACGTTTATACCCACGTGTTTGCAGCAAAACAAAGCACGTTTGCCCGCATAGCTCATACCCAATGCAGCCTCCATAGCAGTTTTTTCATTAGCACACCACTCGCTGCGGATGCCAAGTTCTTTAGCCATTTTAGAGTCTTGGATATACTCTGTTATCTCTGTTGATGGTGTGCCCGGATAGGCATATACACCCGACAATCCCGCATCTATAGCGGCTTGAGCGATGGCTTCATCGCCCAACATTAACAATTTGTCCATGTGTTCTATATTAAGGTTATATTACTTATTTTATATTCAATATTCCTTTAGTTAGCACCACGCTAACTTTCCGACTGCGAAATTACTCCTTTTTTCTGATACTGCCAAAGGTTTAGTGCCTTACTTCACCTTTTTTTGTTACATTATTTATATATTTCTCTATACCGTACTCTTTTTTCTTGATTTTTCGGTGGAGTTATGTCTTGTGTGTTTCGCTATTTCCATTTTTTTTGTACCTTTGTATTCTGTCCCAACAACATTTATTACAATAGTACATTAATTATGATAGTATTCAATACAACATATTCCATTCACAACTCAGTTTTCGACTCTTGTGTAAAGTTTCTAAAAAATACAATTATTCCATCGATGATAGAAGATGGTTTCGCTTCGCCCCTTTTAATGCAAATTCAGCAAGAGGTAGAACCCGACTATACCAACGTTGCACTCCAACTATTTTCTCCCTCTGACGAACACCTAAACCAGTGGCTAGTCTCGTCTAAACAAGATTGTGATGCCGACATCTACAAACTATTTGGCGAGCGAGTACTCTCTTTTTTCACTATAATGCAACTACTCTAATTGCCTAATATGAAATCTTTAACCGAACGTTATATATTAGGTATCGACCCGGGAACCAACATTATGGGTTATGGCGTTATAAAAGTGATAGGCAACAAGGCGACACTTGTCGACCTTGGCACGTGCGACTTTCGTAAAATCAGCGATCAATACCTTAAATTGAAACAAATTTATATAGCAGTTACATCTCTTATCGAAAAATATCTGCCCGATGAACTCTCCATTGAATCGCAATTCTATGGAGTTAACCCTCAAACCCTACACAAACTCGGTCGTGCGCAAGGCGTAGCAATAGCTGCTGCACTTATGCGCGATATGCCAATTGCCGAATATGCCCCCCTAAAAATAAAGATGGCTATCACAGGCAATGGCTCTGCCACCAAAGAACAAGTAGCCGATATGGTACGACGGTTGCTTAATATTCCGAACGAATTAATTCCCCACCACCTCGATGCAACCGATGCCCTTGCAGCAGCCTATTGCCATTTTCTACAATCGGGTGCACCCGAACACCAACGTAAGTATTCCGACTGGAAAGATTTCGTTGCCAAAAATACATCAAAACTCACAAAATAACCACTAATCTCTCACTCTCCTAAAACTCACTTTTCCCCCACAACACCCCAAAACAAGAAAAAATCCCACGAAACACCCCT
>X285_Short_beaked_Echidna__coassemble_378_pt1 | contig 70985 bp, 63 predicted proteins | sample X285_Short_beaked_Echidna__metabat2_high_PE_005 | metagenome-assembled genome bin X285_Short_beaked_Echidna
ACGCTCCAGAGTAGTTAACTATTCATCACTCATCACTATCCCTCTTGCCATTCCACCCCACCATCGCACCCCACCACCGCCCCACATTCAACATCAATTCACCATCCACGCATCCACCCCTTAAATAGCTATAAATAAGCCATTATAATGAAAATACTACATTGGGAGTATGGCGGCAATACAATGTATTACAAGCGGCTCGAACAAGGACGTTTTCATTCTCATATTTTTCGGTCTATTGGTCAAAATGGGTGTTAATTTTGACCAATAGACCCAATTTTTTTTGCCGCAAAAGTGTCAACTTTTTTCAGTTCAAGACATTTCGTAACTTTGGTGCACAAAAACATATAAAAAATTTTGCACTATAAGTAGTTAGTTGTATCTTTGCATATTAACTGTCCTAGGACGGTATAATTAAAAAACCTTGTTACATAACATAATTATGACACGCGAACAGCTTATTTCCGAAATCAATCGTCTCCGCAAAGAAAAGAGTGCGGTAATATTGGCTCACTACTACCAAATACCCGATATTCAAGATATTGCCGATGTTGTTGGCGATAGCTTGGCTCTTGCCCAATGGGCAGAAAAAACCGATGCTAAAATTCTTGTAGTGTGCGGCGTACACTTTATGGGCGAAACTGCCAAAATTCTCTCGCCCGATAAAAAAGTGCTTATTCCCGATGCTACTGCCGGTTGCTCTCTTGCTGACAGCTGCCCTGCCAACGAGTTTCAACGTTTTGTCGAGCAACACCCCGACCACACCGTAATATCGTATGTCAACACTACTGCCGCTGTTAAGGCTTGTACCGACATAGTGGTAACATCGTCGAACGCACGCAAGATAGTAGACCAACTTCCTAAGAACGAGAAGATAATCTTCGGTCCCGACCGCAACCTTGGCGGCTACATAAATGCAGTTACTGGTCGTGAAATGCTTCTTTGGAATGGTGCTTGCCATGTACACGAGCGTTTCTCTGCCATAGCTCTCAAAGCTCTCAAAGCCGAATACCCCAATGCCATAGCTCTCGCTCACCCCGAATGCAACAAGGGTATTATTGAGCAAGCCGATGTTGTTGGCTCAACCCAAGCACTGCTAAATTCTGCTGTAGCTAACCCCGAAAAAACCTACTTAGTAGCCACCGAAAGTGGAATACTACACGAAATGCAAAGCCGCTGCCCCAACACTCGCTTTATACCTGTGCCGCCCGAGGGCAATGACAACGGCTGCAACGTGTGCGACTATATGCGCCAAAACACATTGGAAAAACTTTACCTCTGTCTCCGCGACGAAACCCCTGCTGTTGAGGTAGATGCCGCCATACGCGAACGTGCCGTTAAACCTATCCACCGTATGCTCGAAATGAGCAAATAGTGAGATATGGAAGATTCTATATGATAACCATTGCTAACGACATAAACAAAGCTATTGAAAATAGTCTATCGCAAATAAACCCCGACTGCATATTTCTGCTCACCGACAGCAACGTAGCCAAATGTTGCTTACCAAAAATTATATTGTATAGTGAGAAACTATTTGAGAAAATAGTTATCGGAGCTGGCGAAGATAATAAGGGTTTAGATGCGCTTCAACTGATTTGGAATGCGCTAATCGATAAAAAAGCCACACGCCACTCATTATTAATATGCTTAGGCGGTGGTATGATTACCGACTTAGGCGGTTTTGCTGCATCGACCTATATGCGTGGTATGCCCTATATTAACATACCAACTACACTTTTAGCAACCATTGATGCCTCAATTGGGGGGAAAACAGCAATAAACTATTGCGGACTGAAAAACCAGATAGGAGTTTTTGGCCAGCCTCGCAAAACTATCATCTATCCACCTTTTTTCGACACCCTACCTTTCGAGGAGAAATTGTCGGGCTATGCCGAGATGGTTAAACACGCACTTATTGCCGATAAAGAGCTATTGCAGCGCACACTGACTTTCGATTTAGATTGTTTCGACAACGCTCTTTTAGTCCCACTAATCGAAGAAAATCTACAGATAAAGAGAGAGGTAGTAAATTCCGACCCCGAGGAGCATGGGCTGCGCAAGATTCTGAATTTCGGACACACCATAGGTCACGCTCTCGAAAGCCTTTCGCACGAAACAGACCATCGTCTCCCTCACGGCTATGCTGTAATGTGGGGTATGGTTGCCGAACTTTATCTATCAATGATAGCCGTAGGGCTTGACAAACAGGTTGTAAATACCATTACCTCGTTTGCCAGTGAAAACTATCCACGCTTGCCTCTCTCGTGCCGACAATACGACCGCCTTTTCGACATTATGCGACACGACAAGAAAAACCAAAACAACAATATTCATTTCACTCTCCTACACCAAATAGGCAACCCCACGATAGACTGTGTAGTCAAAGACGAAGCCATACTCGAAGCCTTAGACTATATAACTATGAGGTTATAAGTGAATGTATCAAATTTTTTGAATGAAAAGAGGTTCTATAAATCTGGCATAAGGGAGATTCAATAAACATACAACGAAAAAAACATGAAAATAGCAATTATAGGATATGGCAAAATGGGTCATATCATAGAACGAATAGCCACAGAGCGTGGTCACGAAATAGTAGCAATTATCGATGCCGACAATGTTGCCGATTTCCAATCATCAGCCTTCCGCTCGGCAGATGTGGCAATAGAATTTACCACACCCTCGCAAGCTGTAACTAACTACCATTTGGCGTGGCAGCAAGGTGTGGCTGTAGTTTCCGGCACTACTGGCTGGACAACATCGCTACCCGAAATAGAGAGAGAATTAGCTGCGAATGGGCAAACACTTTTCTGGTCGTCTAACTTCTCATTGGGTGTGAACATTCTTTTTGAGATAAACCGACACTTGGCAAGGATTATGAACAACTATCCTGCCTACACTCCATCGCTTACCGAAGTGCATCACACAGCAAAAAAAGATGCACCCAGTGGTACTGCCATTACTATAGCCGAAGAGGCTATCGCAAGGTTAGATAGAGTAGACCATTGGCAATTGGAAAACGAGTGTGATACTATTGACGGCACCGACATATTGCCAATAACGGCTATACGCGAAGGGCAAGTGCCGGGCATACACGAGATAATATACACCTCATCAGTCGACAAGATAAGCCTCCGCCACGAAGCATTTTCGCGCGATGGCTTTGCTTTAGGTGCCGTAATGGCAGCCGAATACATTGTCCGCACAAAGCAGAAAGGGCTACTCGGCATGAACGATATGCTACAGTTTTAACACACCGACAAAAACACAACAAATCGAGTATCATCTATACACCCCGAAAGGGGCTATATAATACAAAATAATAATACAAATAAGCGGGATAATAAAATGCAAATAAGCATACATCCATAAAAAACACCCTTAAATATAGAATTATAGAATATGAATTTGAAATCTCGTTTCACTCGCCCCACATCGTCATGGGTCAAACTCGCTATATGGAGTGTAGTATACATACTATTTATAGCGTGGGTAGCCAACTGGTGGTGGATGCTACTATACCCACTGATATTCGACATATTTATAACCAAATTCGTTCCTTGGGGTTTTTGGCGCAAGTGGGAGACAACCAACAAGGGACTATATACACTCTTTAGTTGGATCGATGCTATAATTTTTGCCTTGGTGGCAGTTTATTTCATTAATATATACATCTTCCAAAACTACCAAATTCCATCATCGTCGTTGGAGCAAACTCTGAAAGTGGGCGACTTCTTGGCAGTAAGCAAATGTAGCTATGGACCACGCATACCCAATACCCCACTCTCTTTCCCATTGGTACAGCACACTTTTCCTTGGGGAAGCAAGTCGTACATAGAGCGTCCACAATGGGAGTACCGCCGCTTAGCCGGCTGGGACACTGTGGAACAAGGCGATATAGTGGTATTTAACTTCCCTGCTGGCGACACTGTGCCACTACTCTGTTCAAACCCCGACTACTACACACTCTGTTTCGATTATGCCGCCATACGCGACTACGAATTTCGCACATTCCCATACGATAGCGTTATGCCTTACGACTATTATCGCCGCCGTATGTCTGTGGGAGCTAAAAATATGCGACAAGACGAGCAGCACCTTGGCAAAATAGTTACTCGTCCTGTTGACCGCCGCGAAAACTATGTAAAACGTTGCGTTGCTTTGCCGGGGCAAACTCTTGAGGTGCGCGACAACGAGTTGATAGTCGATGGAAAGACTTTTGAATCGTCCGAAGGTGTGCAGCACAACTATTTTGTGCAAACCAATGGCGGCACATTCTCGCAGGAGGGTCTACATAAATTGGGTGTGAGCGTAGCGGAAACCTCAATGGTCAGCGGCGACAACTATGGTGTGTATCTCGAAAAAATAGGTATGTCGCCCACAAACAATGGTCAGTGGGGTCCTATATATATGATGGCTATGACCGATGAGGTAAGAAAGACTGTTGAGCGAATGCCTGTTGTTACACAAGTGTCAATAGAGAAGATATTGCCAGGTATGAACACCAACATTTTTCCATTGGCATATTCACACAAATGGACTCGCGACAACTATGGTCCGCTCACAGTGCCACAACGTGGTATGACTATTGCTCTTACCGAGGACAACATTATCCGCTACGAGCAGTGTATAGTAAATTTCGAACACAACACCCTCGACTATCGCAATGGCGTGGCATATATAAATGGTCAGCAAGCCGATAGCTACACCTTTAAGATGGACTACTACTGGATGATGGGTGACAACCGTCACAACTCTGCCGACTCGCGTATGTGGGGCTTTGTTCCCGAAGACCACGTGGTAGGTCGCCCACTATTTGTATGGCTATCGCTCGACCGCGACAAAGGGTGGTTCGATGGCAAAATACGTTGGCATCGCTTTGGTCACAATGCAAGACGATAAATAGTTATGGAAGAGTTATTGCCAATTGTTAACATAGAAGGTAATGTAGTAGGTAGTGCCACTCGAAGTGAGTGTCATGGCGGAAGTTTTCTACTTCACCCTGTGGTGCATCTGCACGTAAAAGGGAGCGATGGACGACTGCTGTTGCAATTACGCTCAAAAAACAAGCGCATTCAGCCTTGTAAATGGGATACCGCTGTAGGCGGTCACGTGTCGTATGGCGAAGATATAGTTACAGCCTTACAGCGCGAAACAGCAGAGGAATTGGGCATTGATATAAACAAAATAGATGTAAAATTCTTGACACAATACCCTTTCCGTTCGTCGGTAGAGTACGAATTAGTTTATGTCTACACTACCATATACGATGGTCCATTCAACTTTCAACGAGAGGAGATAGACGAGGTACGCTTTTTCAGCAAAGATGATTTGCTTGCGTTGTCATCTAAAGGACTACTCACCCCTAATTTTGAACAAGAGATAGAGAAACCCGACATAATAGGTGCAGTAATTTAGGAGCGAAGAAATATAATACAATATGCACAAACGCTCTTACTATCAGTCATAAACATAAGAAAAGAGGTAGGAAACTAAAATTGTTTTCTACCTCCTTTCTTATTTTCCCTCAATGTGGTTAAACGCTTGGTTTAGTGATTATGCGTTTCGTGAGTGTGGTTTTCGTGTCCCTCGTGATTGTGCCCTGTACATGCTTTGCTACAAGAGGGTTTTTCACCTTTGTGTTGTTCGCCCTCTTTTAGCTCGATCGACTTGTATTTGAGCTGTTTAACAAGAGCCTCTTGAAGTTTAGCAACATCGGTTTTCTTGTCCTCGAAAACGACGGTTACGGTGCGATGCTCCAAATCGTATTCGAGCGAGCGAACACCTTTTTCAAATGCCAACACTTTGTCTACTTTGCCTTGACAGTTTTTGCACTCCATTTCAGGAACATAAAGTCGAACAGTTTGTTTCTCTGCGTATGCAGCTGTAAAGCCAACAATGAGAGTTAAAATTAAAATGATACGTTTCATAATTTGGTTATATAGGGTTTAGTGTTTAGTGTTTAGTTTCTGTATTTAGCTATTCTATTATGAGTCTTAGAGAGATAATATATATTAGACTATCATTTTAACTAATGGTTTATTTCTCTTTTCTGTCGAGCGACCAACGAAATCCTGCATATATTTTCCAACCATCGATTGGTCCCCAGGCCATTGCGGCATCGAAGTTTTGTCCGTAAGGGTTAGCGGCGCCAATAATTGGACTTTTCTGTGTGAAATTGGTTAGGTTTTCGCCACCAATATAAATGCTCCAAGTGCGGAAGTAACGAGTTATTTGAGCCATAAGCTGTGGATGCCAAGGATATGTGTTAGCCCACGATTCAGTGCCATCGTCGTGCATATAGTTGTTTGGCATACGTCCGCCACCATTAAACTGCGCTGTAAGGTCGAACTGCCAGTGCTTCAGTGGTGTTTGATACGATGTTGTTATAAGTCCTTTATAGCGTGGAGTTAGTACCTTTTCTTGTAGAATGCCATTGGTAGTTGTCTTAACATCGGTCATACGGAAAGCTGCGGTCATAGTCCAACCACGAAGTATTTCCATACTTGCCTCTACTTGTAAGTTGCTCGAATAAGAGCGACCGCCATTGAGGTTTGAAACGATAGTTGCGTATGGGTCGGTATCGCGGTCAACGACAACTCCTTCGAGGAAATGAGTGTAGTAGTAGTCGGCAGAGAGTTGAAGTTCACGACCTGCAATTGGAATGTAGAACGTTGTGCTTATGCCTGCGTTTACGGCTTGCTCCTGTTTATATTTATCTTCGATGAGTTCGATACGGCGCGAAGTTGCCATAAGTTCGGGATTGTCGGAAAAAATATTAGGCGAACGATAACCCATACCTACCGATGCACGCAAATTCCACCACTCCCAAGGCGAGTAACGAACATTAAAACGTGGGGTTGCAAAAAAACCATAACGAGTGCTGTAGTCGCCACGAATACCAAGCAAGATAGAGAGTTTCTCTTTGTAGTTATACGAATATTCTGCAAAGACACCGGGAGTCCACTCGGAGCGATCCATATTGTAGTGGCGAGGTCCTATCCACTCATCGTCTTGATGAATATCGAGAGCCTCGTTATAGTCGTCGAAATTTAGCGACACGCCAGCTACAAGTTTATGCTCATCGGTAAAATTTGTCTGAAAAATGGCGTTCATATTAAAGTTGCCTTGGTCGGCTATATAACGGCGATGACCATATAGATTATTCTGGTTGTGATATGAGCCGGCAAATATCAGACCTATGCTTGTACCCTTTTCATGGTCGAACACCCAGCCGTGCTTAGTAAAAGCGTCCATTCGCCAAGTCTTTAGGTCGATATGATAAGGATCGACAATTTCGTTTTGAGCTACATATTTGCGAGTTTGACCGCCAAGACGCTCGTCGTAAAGACCACGCACAAGGATTTGACCAGTATAGTCGCCATCTTTAACATACCAACGATTTAGAAGATTGGCTTGTTGACCTGTTGGCATATCCATAAATCCATCGCCATTGTGGTCCATTTGCAAACTCTCGTTTTTGTAGTGAGCCAACACTCCGGTACTCCATTTGTCGTTTATATTCCAACCGCCGGTAGCGTTGAGTTCGGCACGAAGAGAAGAGTTGAGCATACCATTAATAGCTATAGGGTCTTGAAGCTGTGGTTTTAAGTACTCAACATTAATTTGTCCTGTTGTTGCCTCGTAGCCATTAATAACAGACGAAGTACCTTTACTTACTTGTATACTCTCCATCCACGCTCCGGGAATATATTCCATACCAAAGTTCTGAGCCAAACCGCGAATGCCTGGAGTGTTCTCGGTAAGAAGTTGAACGTATGTACCCGACAAACCAAGCAATTTAATTGTCTTAGCACCTGTAGCAGCATCGGCATAGGAAACATCGACAGAGGCGTTTGTCTCAAAGCTCTCGGAGAGGTTGCAACATGCGGCTTTACAAAGCTCATCGCCAGTAATTTTTGTAGTTTGCAATGCACTTACACGGCTTGTTACTGTACTTGCCTTTCTACCTGCAACCATCACCTCGTCAAGCTCTTTAGAGTCGTCGGTCATAGTTAGGTTAAGTGGCATCGAAACCTCACGAATATCGAGAGTTATAGTGCTGTACGAGATGTAAGATATTGTAAGAGTATCGCTCTCTGAGTGGTGCGCAATAACAAAGTTACCATCTATATCGGAGATAGCACCCGATGTAGTGCCTTTCCACCGAATTTCGGCACCAATAACAGGTTCGCCTGCTGTGTCCACAATTGTACCATAAACCATATCGGTTTGGGCAGAGAGAATTCCTATTGCTGTAATAATGACAGCTATGATTGTTGAAAATAGCTTTTTCATAATTTTTCTTGTATGTTTTTTAGGGGGGGAGTTTTTTTGATTATATTTCTTTTTCTGTGCAATGCAACCACATGCACCACTGTCCGCTTAATCAATAACAGAAAAGGCGGCTTCGAGTGGAGGGGAGAGAAATACTAAATCAAAAAGGAACGTTTGAGCGCAATAATGGCTCGTCCACCAACGATGGGCGGTGGGTTAGGAAGATACGATACAGAGTAGCAATAAGCACAACCACTAAAATCGTTTAAAGTGAAAAGAGTAGCAATAACAGCTACAGCAGGGGTATATGGGAGTAAATTTGCAACAGAAATGTTGTCTAACTGGGGAGCATCGACATGATGCACATCGCAGTGCTTACTCTCTTGCGATATGTGAGAACAGAGGTCGCCAGATGTGTGCTGATGAGCGGCAACGTGGGACGTATGCCCGCAATTCATCTCGGTGCAGTTATGCCGGGCATGCACCTCTTCGCAAGAAACAGTGCTATAAATAGCGTGACCATGACTTTCGCAGGCATTACAACAATAATGGTAAATGTTGACACCTCCGCCAATGCACAATATGTAGAGAGCTAATATTGTGGTAAGTGTATGTTTCACGATATTCTTTTTCACATTGCAAAAGTACAACATTTCTCCGAAACTACAAAGCTAAAAAAAGTTAACCATCACAGAAACCGTAAAAACTCTTGTATAAACCGAATAAAAAGTGTACTTTTGCGGTTAAAATGGTAAAAAAGGCTCTTTAATAAGCAAAAAGGGCATTGCAAAAACAACAAAAAGCATTATTACTGAAAAATATGCAGCTACATAAGACAACTATTTCAATATTCATATCGCTCTTCACACTAAGTACTCTACAAGCTAAATTACCCGAAGCAAGTGCTGCCGTACCCGACAACACAGCCTCTCACACTCAAAGCGTTACAGAGATAAAAACTGCCGACATAAACGCACTTATTGGCGATGTTGTTACCTACATACAAAGTCCTATTGCAGAGGTGTGGCCTACTGCCGAGGGTGAAGACGATGTAGAGGACTTTACTCCCGAAGAGTACTACAACATTTGGGCAACAGACCGCATTAATCCCTACGGCATAAAGCTAGACTCTATTCCCGACTCTATACACATCAACTGCCAAAACTTTTGCTACCCCACTCTTAGTCAGCATGTAACTTCTAAATTTGGCATTCGCGGCTCACGTTTCCACTACGGCATAGACCTTGGCATACATTATGGCGACACTATCCGCTCTACTTTCGACGGGGTTATACGCATCGTTGGTTACGACCGCCGCGGATATGGACGGTACGTTGTTGTGCGCCACAACAATGGTATAGAAACCCTTTCGGGACACATGTCGCGCGTACTCGTTTCTGCCAACGACACCGTACGTGCCGGTGAAGCTATAGGCTTGGGTGGCAACTCGGGTCGTAGCACCGGTCCTCATCTACACTTTGAAACTCGTTTTCTTGGCAATGCTTTTAACCCCACAAAACTCATCGACTTTGAAACCGCACAAGCCAACACAGATGACAAGGGCATATATCTACTCACTCTTGGCGAAACATATAGCCACAAAGTACAACTCGATGAACTAAGCAAAGCCGCCTACCACCGAGTTAAGTCGGGCGACACGCTATCTCGCATAGCTCGCCGCTACGGCACATCGGTAGGCAAACTCTGCCGTCTTAACCACATACGCGAAACGTCTATCATACGCATAGGACAGAAAATTCGCTATCGTTAAACAATTTATAACAATCATATATAGAGTGGTCTCCCCCCCTTGGGAGAAACCATATCACAAAAAACACATTAAATCTGAATATGTATAATCTTGCAGTTATCGGTGGAGGTCCCGCCGGCTACAATGCTGCGGCAACAGCAGCCAAAGCAGGCCTTAAAGTAGTGCTTTTTGAAAAGAAAGCCCTTGGCGGCACTTGCCTCAACGTGGGTTGTATTCCTACTAAAACTCTTCTCTACTCGGCAAAACTATACCATTATGCCGAAATGGGTGCTAAATATGGCATTAAAACAGGCGAAGTTGCTTTTGAATACGACAAAATTGTTGCTCGTAAAAACAAAGTTATTCGCAAACTCGTAGCAGGCATTAAAGCCAAAATGACGGGTGCCGATGTAACCGTTGTAACCGGCGAAGCTAATGTAACCTCTCGCACCGATGAAAAAGTAACCATCGCTTGTGGTGAGGAGACATACGAGGCAGAGAAACTACTCATCTGCACCGGCTCGGTAGTAGCCATTCCACCTATTGCAGGGCTCGACACTGCCGAGTATTGGACATCTACAGAGGCTCTCGACTCGAAAGAACTTCCCGAATCGATAACCATCATAGGTGGAGGAGTTATAGGTATAGAATTTGCAGGACTTTATGCAACTCTTGGGGTGCCTGTAAAGGTTATAGAGATGATGCCCGAAATCTTGCCCGGTATCGACACCGAAATATCGGCACTACTACGTGAGGAGTTAAAGAAAAAAGGTGTTGAATTTCACCTACAATCGAAAGTACTGCACGTTGCAACAGGCTGTGTAACCTACGAAGATGCCGAGGGTGAGCATAAAGCCGAGTCGCACCGCATACTTCTCTGCATAGGTCGTAAGCCAAACCTCGATGGCATACGCGATATGGGACTTGAGCCCAACCGTAACGGCATACGCACCGATGAACACATGCGTACATCGGCTAAAAACGTATGGGCAGCAGGCGATGTTAATGCAACATCGCTGCTTGCACACACCGCCGAGCGCGAAGCACAGGTGGCAATAAACGACATTCTTGGTCGTCCCGACACAATGCACTACAACGCAATTCCGGGTGTTATTTACACCTATCCCGAAGTAGCAGGCTGCGGAGCAACCGAAGCAGCACTACAAGCCGCCGGCACTGATTACAAGGTACGCAAAATAATGCTAACCCATTCGGGACGTTTTGTAGCCGAAAACGAAGGAGCAAACGGACTTTGCAAAGTCATTACCGATGCTAACGACCGAGTAATAGGCGTACACATTATAGGCAACCCATCGTCGGAGATTATATCTACAGCTTGTGTAGCCATAGAAACCGGTATGACAGCCGACCAACTTGGCAAAGTAGTCTTCCCTCACCCAACGGTAGCCGAAATAATAAAAGAATGCACCTTCGAGGATTAATTTCTTCGAGAATAAAACAACAACAAGCGAGGCATACTCTAATAGAAGAGTATGCCTCGCTTTGGTTTTACTTTCAACAAACGAGTCTTGTGAATTTCTTTGTTTTTCGCATGCTTACTATCATACTACTTTCAAACAGAGCATATGCCTTTGATTTGTTCTTTCCATCAATTGTCTCATCGCTATTGGTAAACCAAGCTTCGAAACGAGAAGCCTTATCTTTCCAGTTAATAACTGCTGCATCATGCCTTGCTTCACTTGCTTATATTTGGCTCGCTTGGCTTCCAATTCAGCAATCTCACTGTCCACATTTGAAAGGATTTCGGCAATGGCAGTCTGCTCGGAAAGAGCGGACGGAAGAAATAAATCAATATAATTCACAATTGATTGACTAATGTTTGGTTGACCAGCGCCATAACATTTCTCAATAATAGATGTACGATTGAGTAATAGATAATAGAAAACAAACTTAACATCAATCAAATTACAAAATATAGCACAACAAGCCTTATTAGTCGCTGCATTTACATTCAAAATTCCTAATTTGCCTATAGTTGCTCCATACATAGCCATAAGCAATGTGACTTTGGGAAATAATTTTGCAGACGAATTTTTCAATCCACTTTTCGGTGAAGCCTGGCAGGAGTTTTTAGCAGGTTCGAGATTGAATACAATATGCTTCTTGCCTTTATTACAACTACCCCAACGCTGAGGTATAGTCATAATTTCAAAGGTTGGAATGTCTGTGCCGACAAGTTCGCACCAACGATCGATTATCTGTGGTAATATATCTTTAAGTTCTGTCCTATACCATTCTTTCAAGAGATTTTCAGCATTTTCTCTTCGTTTACACCTAATAACGATAAATCGCCTTCTTTGCCGACGGTTTGCTTTCCTATATCTTCTATCTCTATTTTCAAACGATACAGCATTCCCTTAAAGTAATGAGCTTCGCCACTAACGAACTCTCTTTCTTTAATTGATAATTATGGCTTGTTGCTTCTTCAATCTTGTTTTTTAACAAATGTCTTTAGACAGCACAAACATTCTAATCTGTCCATCAGTTGTTTCTGTGGGTACACTTGCTTGAACCCTACCATCTGGTGGGTAAACAGAGAGGTGAATAGGCTTTATAGGCTTATATTCTATTTCGATGTCTATGCCATTTGTATTCATTCGCCATAATATTTTCGCAATATAATAATTGGGTAGGTCCTAAAAATTAGTATAAAAACCTACCTTAAAATGGTTGATTTCTGAGCCACTCGCCCATAAAACGGTCGTAAATTACATATCCTTCTGTAGACTGATAAACCAACTCGTTGGCTATTAGTTTTTTTAATGCTGCGCTTACACTGCTTGCAGCACGTAGTCGGTACTTGCTAACAAAAGCGCCTGCCAATGGCTCTTTAACACAACCCTCTTTAGCAATAGCCTTTAGCAAACGAACATGACCGACAAAATATACCTTTAACAAATCGGCATAAGAACAAGAATATTCAGCAATAAGTTGCTTTATAGCGCATGAAAGTAGATTAATTTCTATTTTTTGATTGTAACCATACAAGCGGTTTAGTAAATTTTGAATATACCACGTATGCCCACTGAATTTGTCGTAAATTGCATTAAACACTTCACACGGCAGTTCTATATTTCGTTCATCAAAATGCGCTATTGCAAAACAGGCATACTCCTCACGATTGATAGTTCCTATATTGATAATCTGTGTGCTTTGATAAAATGGCTTTTTTGACGAAGCAAACATTTCCTGCATAATGCGTTGTTTGCTTCCTGCAAAAATAAAATTTACATTAGGCAGAAATTGTATATATGAGCGCAAAAGTGCCTCTACTCCTTTTTCGGGATATTCGACAACCTGCTGAAATTCGTCAATGGCAATGTAACACCGTTTCTCGGACGAGCCAAGATAGTTGAAAATCTCTTTGAGCGTGCTTTCTTCTTCTGTGGGTGAAACATCTATTGTTACCTGAGGGCTACCAGTCGACTCATCAAAGGTAAACACTGGACAACAACTGCGTATAAATTGTCCTATTCGACTTATTGCTTTTTGAGTGGTTGTATCCAACTGCCCTAACACAGTATTTGCAAACAAACGCACAAAATCGCCTAACGACTGGGTGGAATATATATCCATATAAAGCGTAACAACGTCCGATTTCTGCTCTTTAAGTTGATAAAAAGTATGATGAATCAAGCCTGTTTTACCCATACGACGTGGAGCGATGAGCGTAACATTTCTCCCATTATAAAGAGCATCGAGAATAGTTGCTGTTTCCGACTTACGGTCGCAGAAAAATTCAGGACTGTGGTATCCTGCTATTAGGAAAGGGATATTGGGTCTCATAATATCATCTTTTTATCGTTACACAATTATCGTAATGCAAATGCAGTAATATAATTTGAAATAACAAAAAAATATATGGTAGGTTCTAAAAATTAGAACCTACCATATATCAACATTTCGCATTTTATGTATTTACTTTTTAGAAGTCGTCCATGCCGCCGTCCATCATATCGGACGAGCCGCCATCGGGGCGTTGTCCCTTTTTCTTGCCAAATTGCTGATTGCCAAAATTGTAGGAGAGCGAGAGCGAGAGCATTGTGCCGTGAGGGGCATGCTCGGAGTATTGCCAAAAGTTGTCGCCCCACGTGGTTGATGCCCAACGGCGCGAGTTAAGTAGGTCGCGTACGGCAAGACTAAGATTGAGGGTGCGGTTGAGAAAACTCTTTTTAATGCCAAGGTCGATAGTGTACTGATGATTTGATTTTCCTTGTGCCACAACGTTTGGCGAACGATAACGTGCTGTGAGTTGTGCCGAAAAGCCTAATGGAATGATGAAATTTGCCATAAGACTGGCATTCCACGAAAAGCTATTCTGATGTGGATAAAGCAGGTCGGCAACGCCATCTAAGTTGGTATCGTAATAGACATCGTCCATAGCAGTGTAAAAGAGGTTGACTGTGGTGGTAAGATTGCACCACTTTGCCAATTTATTTTTCGACACTACCTCAAGCCCGGCTGCCTGATTTTTAGCTATATTCTCGAATGTAGTATTCATAACATCGTTTTGGTCGAGATAGCGCACTCGCTGTATAACGTTGTTAGTATGACGATAGTAGAGACTTGCAGTAAGTGCGTGGTCGTCCCACGTTTTAAGATAGTTAAGCTCTAAAGCCGATGCTATTTCAGGTTCAAGCAGTGGATTGCCAAATTCGATATTTGTAGAGTCGCTAACATTGCGGAACGAGTTAATTTGTCGTCCGCGAGGTCGCTGTATGCGGCGTGTGTAGTTGACCTGCAACTCGTGATTGTGAGGGAAAGCATACGCTGCAAAAACTGTAGGGAACAGTTGCCAATAGGGGTTGCGTGACACATCGTACTGTGCTGTTTCGGCATCGCGAGTACCCACCTCGGTGTTGGTATATTCGCCACGAAGTCCTACCGAAAAGCTAAAGCCGCCAAATTTAGCTCCATACGTGGCATAGAGTGCACCAATCCATTCGGTATAATCGAAATCGTTGTATTGTGCCAAGAGGTTATCGCCTCCCTCTTGTTCGTTCCACGTACGCGACTCTGAAAGGCGATGTTGCCACGAACCAAACAATCCGGCTTCGACTTTCATATTGTCGCCTATCTTTTGGGTGTAATCGGCACGATACTCCACGCCCATACGTCCTCCATCTTGACGTTGTATTTGGTTATACTTTGCCATATTACCCTTTATAGGGTTTTGATGATAGTAGTAGTCGCCACTATTGCTACTTTGCGAATACTCCACTCCTGTACGAAATTCAGAGCCTTTAGTGTCTATCTCGTACAAATAGTCCAAGCCAACAGAATACGAGGGAAACAAGCCATTACGAGTATTAGAACGCTGGTAGAGAGTGGTGTCCATTGTCTGCCAAGCTATTTGAGTATAGTCGTTAGTTTGTACGTTGTCGTTCCAACCGCCATGACCCATACCCGATATACTGATAGTGTTTTTATCGTTGATGTGAAAGTCGGCACCAATGCGCCCAAACAAGCCATTAAAGTTGCGTTTGCCAAGAGAAGTGTTGTTAAGGAAAGAGATGGTGTCTACTGCACCACCATCCATTGGGCGTAACGAAAAACGGTCGGTAAAATTGCCATTTTTCATATTGCGATAGCGATAGCCAAGGTTTGCATAAAAGTCTACTATCTTGCTATTGAAATTGATATTAGCTCCTACGTTAGCCCCCGGCAGACTGCCTATATTCCACGAGGTACCGGCGTTTACCGAGCCATAATAGCCTGCTTTGCGGTCTTTTTTAAGAACAAGATTAATAACGCCAGCCGTTCCTTCGGGCTTGAATTTAGCTGATGGATTGGTGATAATTTCGACAGCGGCTATACTTCCTGCCGGCATCTGTTCGAGAATTTGAGCTCGGTTCTCTTCGGTCAAGCCACTGGGTTTACCATTAATCCACACCTCAACATTTTCGCTATTACGAAGCGATATATTGCCCTCGTTGTCCACCTCGACCGATGGTATATTTTCGAGCATTTCGGATGCCGAAGCTCCAGAGGAAGCGAGGTTTTGGTCGACATTAAATACTTTCTTGTCTATATCGAAACGCATCTGACTAGCTTGACCCACAACCTCTACCTCGGCAAGCATCTGAGCATCTTCTTTGAGAATGAATTTGCCTGCACGCACCACCTCATCGGCATTCTTTACCGCCACCGTGCGCTCCACAGTTATATATCCTATAAAACTGACTTCGATAGTGTATTCACCCATAGGAACATTAGCTATAACAAAGCCTCCTTTAGTGTCGGAAATTGCGCCATGTACCACCGAGGGGTCGGTCTTTAAGGTGAGTTTAACATTTACAAAGTCAAGTGCTAAATCGTTGTAATCGACAACACGACCACGCACTTCGGCAGCCGACAGAGAAAAAACAATGAATGATAAACAGAATGAAACAAGATATTTCTTCATCAGAGAAATAAGGATAAATATGTATTAATAAATTGGTGACGCTACTGCTAACGTAACATCGTAATTGATAGACGTATTTACAGTGTTAAAGTTTAATTTGAGGGAGGTTCTATAAATTCACTTTTTTGAAAATCCGATTCTGACTATAAGTTCTCTTGTGTGCTTTTGGCTTTTATACGGCATATTTTTCTTTTAATATCAATCACATAGCCCGCTATGCTCTTTCAATTTAAAAGCAAAATCTCTCGTCTAAAAATCAAAAATTCCGGCTCGGTGAATTAACAGAACCTCCCTCGAAACAAAAACTTAATGGTTGTTGTTTTTGAAAAATTCTACTGCCAAACGATAGGAGTCTAAACCAAACCCAGAGATAACGCCACAGCAAGCACGTGATAGAAGCGAACGAGAGCGCACCTCTTCACGAGCATAGATATTGGTTATATGCACCTCGACAACAGGAGTGGTGATTGATGCCACAGCATCAGCAATAGCCACAGAGGTATGAGTGTAACCACCGGCATTTAGAATAATGCCGTCAGCATCGAACCCCACACGCTGAATGCAATTGATGATTTCGCCCTCTACGTTCGACTGAAAATAAGAGAACTCAACATCGGGATAGCGAGCGGTTAACAGCTGATAATAGTCGTCCCACGACTGCGAGCCATATTTCTCCTTTTCGCGAACACCCAACAAATTAAGGTTAGGTCCGTTGATGATGGTTATATTCATTATTCTATTCTTTACAAGCGATTTATAGTATTCAAAAGTTGTTCGCCAAGGTTTATGGTATAGCCTTGCGAACAGAACACCACACGATTAAACGTATCGGCTATAACGAAAATAGGTAATTGGTTCTGCTCGTAAAGTTTCATATTTGATATAAGTTGACTCTCTACAGTGCGGTCAATGTCTACTCCGTAGGTTATATTTTTAGGAAGTGGTGCGCCAAAATCGGCAGGGTCGAATTTGGCATAATCCTCCTGCGAAGGGAAAAGCAGTATCATTTGTCGTCCCCACGCCTCTAACTTATCAGCCACCACAGCTATGTCGCGAAGTGCGTGATTTGTAGGCTCTTGGTTTACGCCAAGCACCGCCACTACAAAGTAGCCGCGTCCTGTAACAGAGAGTACCGACTGCGACTCAGTGCCATTGACAGGCAAGTAAAGCGATTCGGAATTGAACTCTCCTATCACCTCTACATCGGAGTCGCTGTGACGCATAACAAGTTCAACTTCGGTAGTTTCGCCCTCACGAATAGTGAAAGCACGTGCAGTTGCTAGTACACCACCATTTGCCAAACGATTGCCGGTAACAAGTAGGTAACTGCCAGTGTCTAGCGGTGTACCATCCCTTAGCAAATTGCTCCACGAAGCCCCTTGTTCCATACCAACTTCCTCTTCGTCATACGCCAAAAGGTGAAGTCCACCCTCCGGGAGAATGCGCGATATAGAGAAGTGGTTGTAATATTTAGGGTCGGGCAGTAGCTGCGTTGGGGTGTACGATGCACGAAGTGTACCTGTTGGTATAGTACTATTATCAACAACCTCGAAGTCTACATCTTGAGGTGTTGCGCCGTGCATTAGTTGCACTTTGCCAGTCACCATATCGATACGAGATGCAATGTCCAAACTACGAGCCAACGCTACAAAAAATATGTCACGGCTACGAGCGTCTGCTACTCTACCCTGCCATACTCCTATAGGCGAAATAGGCGCGCCTCCAAGGTTGCAGTTGGTATCAACAGTTACATAGCGGCGGACAAAATCGACTAATAGTTTAGGGTTCATTTGGTAGAAGATAGCACTATCATGATTTATAACCGAACGGAAGAAGCCTTTATATGGGGTTAACAACTCGAAATCGACACGTGGACAACGAATATAATCATCGTAACTTTTATGTTCGTAATTAACGGGATAGGGGTTAACATTATCCATCAACACCTCGAACGACACATCGCGCAAGTCTTTAGGCAGAAGTGTAGCAAGAAGATTTATTGCTACCTCACGATTATCGTCTGCCGCCATTGCTGTTAAGAATTTGGTAATGACGGCATAATTTCCACGAGCGGCAACAAGATATTTCGCTACTGACTGTTGCATATCATCGGTAGTATAGCCATTGGCGACAGCAAAACCACGAGCTGCGACTTCGGTATAGAATGTTGCGGTGTAAGAGTTGCGAATAGAATCCTCAACCGATAGTAGGCGACTATTTTCAGCTCGCTCATCGGGTGTAACAGCCGGCATATTAGCCCCCTCAACAGGTGGAACAATGTCGAGTTCTACACTATATTGGTCTGTAATAAGGTGAGAAAGGTTGACAGTAACTCGCTCCATTTTGCCAAACGACACTTTTTCAAAGCCATACATATCGTCTTGCGAAGCCCAAACTACAAGGTCGCCAATACCTGCCGATAGCGATGTGTGACCACGCTCATCGGTCTGTTTAGTGGCAAGGTTATAAAACTCGGCATAGTTATATAGGCGAAATTGTACTTTAGCACCAACGGCAGGCGTGCCATCGACATTTAGCACCTCAACATCAACGTGAGCAGAGGGCGCATAGTTGTCTATAACATTAATTTCGGTAAAGCGGTCGGTTTGACTCATAACATCTTCCGGTCCGCAGTAACGACCAAACACTTTGGTGTGCATAAGCATTCCACGAGATGCAGGAGCATTGAACCACGCAAGATTAAGCACCGGTTCTGGTTCACAAGCGCCAAGAAACATCCACTCGCCATCGACCCAAGCCTCTACCCAAGCATGATTGTTATCAGTATGAGCCCAACGTGGGGTATATACTTGACGAGCAGGAATACCCACCGAACGAAGTGCAGCAACTGCAAAAGTCGACTCCTCGCCACAACGACCGTAGGCAGTGCGCACAGTAGCAAGTGGCGAACTGGTACGTGGGTCGGCAGGGGTGTAAACCACCTTTTCGTGGCACCAATGGTTAACAGCTAACACGGCATCGTGCATCGAAAGGTTTTCGACACGAGGACGGAGTTCGTTGTAAAAGAGCCAACGAGCCGAGTCTAAATCTTCGTTGTTAACACGGACGGGAAGTACAAAATGACGGAATTCACGTTCGGGCACTTTATTACCCCAAGGCATAGTCTCACGAGCCTCGAACGAAGTACGTATATTTTGTAGGAAAAAGTCGGCATCGTGGCCTACCACATCAGCCATAGGCATATAAGCGTATAAAAAGTCCATAGCCTCACGCTCAATTGTGGTCATTTCCAAATTGCTGTAATTGAAAACATCTATCACAGGCATTGTTGTTACACGATTAACAAGGTCGGTCTCAACCTGACTACGCTCGGCACTATCGGAAATAAAGTGCTTATTTCCACACGACACAGCAGTAAGTGTCAACACTGCCACTGCCGCTAAAAAAATAATGTTACGCTTCATAATAATTGAGGTATATATAGAGTGGCTCTATAGATAATGTTACTTACACAAAACAAAATGCAAAGATACAAAAAAAGCTCCAAAAGCTATGTCTTATAAATCAAAAACTTATAATGAAATTATTCAAGAGGTTCTATAAATTAGGGGTTGAACCACCATAAGCTAATTATAACAAGAGAAATGCAACAAACACTCGTTATTATGAATGTTTGTTGCATTTTCTTGTTGTTGTTTTTTGTGCTTGTATTAGCGTTTTTCAGCAATACGAGCAGCTTTACCAGTAAGTTTACGAAGGTAGTAGAGTTTAGCACGACGTACTTTACCCACTTTGTTAACTTCGATTTTGTCGATGAATGGTGAGTTCATTGGGAAGATACGCTCTACACCAATGTTTTCAGCAATTTTACGAACGGTGAAACGTTTAGAATCGCCGTGTCCGCTGATTTTGATTACTACACCACGGAAGCGCTGGATACGCTCTTTGTTACCCTCTTTAATGCGATAGTCTACAGTAATAGTGTCGCCACTTTTGAACGAAGGTAGATTGGTCTCTACTGCAAAAGCTTGTTCTGCAATTTTAATTAAATCCATTGTAAATGAATTGATTAACTGTTGGCAAAGCTCAATTGTCATTGCCCACATAGAGTAAATAATTGTGCAGCATTCACAGGCTTCTCTTCTCCATGTCAGCGGCTACACATAACAGATGCAAAGGTACTACTTTATTTGCTAATACACAATATGTTTTCCTGTTTTTTTTAGAAATTACAACAATAAAAGCCGTAAAAGTCCTATAAATCAGCAGATTTATAGGACTTTTACTATGATTTATTGTTGTAATTTCTAAACTTCAGCTTATTGAAGTCTGAACACTACCGGGAGTGTAAATTTACAAGAAACGGCTTTACCACGTTGTTTACCGGCTTTCCATTTAGGCATATTTTCTACCAAACGAATAGCTTCGCGGTCTAGCGACTTGTCTACTCCACGCACTACTACAATGTCGCGGATAGTACCATCTTTCCAAACAGTGAAGTTACAGATAACACGTCCTTGAATTCCATTTTCGGCAGCCATTACTGGGTACTTAATGTTTTCACTGAAGTATTTAGCCAAAGCAGCACTACCACCAGGGAATTCTGGCATTTCCTCCACTACTACGAAAATCTCTTCTACATCTTCTTCCTCTTCTGGTTTTGCCACAACAACTTCAACAAGTTTAATTACCTCGTCCTTGTTTTCCTCTGATGAAAAATCAATATCACCGACCTCTTTATCGTCTGCCACCACTACTATCTCTTCAATAACATCGGGGACCTCTTCCGGAGCGGGGGGAGGAGGAGGAGTCTCCTCTTGAATGGTTTGGTCTATCTGAAGCTCCTCTTCAAAAAGTGCCTCTTCTTCTTCTATTTCGTGAACTTTAACCTCGGTTTGCGTCCACTCAAATGCCACAAAAATAACCGACAACGCTACTACAAATCCTATAAGAATGTAGGTCAATCGCTTGTCTTCAAGGTTGGCTTTAGGTGATTTCTTGATATCCATATTTTTATGTTTTTATTTTCTTGCACTATAAGCACTGCAAAAGTACGATTTTTTTTTTATATAGTTGCCCATTTCTTTTTATTTTTTCAATTTATATTTCGTTTGGCTTTATCAAAGAACTAAAAACAATTGTATGTCAACCAGTTACAAATAATACTAATTGCGCAACGGACTATTATATATATTTGTAATGCCCTATTTATATAGTACGTTTTTTGCAGTCTACTTTTGAACAGCTTATTTTGTGGCTAAAATGGGCGAGAGTTTCAGTAAAAAAGCGTAAATTTGCACTATTGTAGCATTCTGAAAAATAGCATTTATATTATATGTCGGACAATGTAGAAGTGTATGGAGCTCGTGTCCATAATCTCAAAGATATTGATGTGGTTATACCACGAGGTACGCTAACGGTTATTACCGGGCTTAGTGGTAGCGGCAAGTCGTCGCTCGCTTTCGATACTATTTATGCCGAGGGGCAACGCCGTTATATAGACACTTTCTCGGCATACGCTCGCCATTTTATGGGGTCTATAGAGCGTCCCGATGTGGACGAAATAACGGGTCTTAGCCCTGTAATTTCCATAGAGCAGAAGACAACTAACAAAAATCCTCGTTCTACGGTAGGCACTGTTACCGAAATTTCCGACTTTATGCGTCTTCTCTACGCTCGTGTGGGTATAGCGTATAGCTATATCTCAGGACGTCCAATGGTAAAATATACCGATGCTCAGATATTAGATATTGTTTTAAAAGAGGAAGAGAGAAACGCCGTTCTGCTATTAGCCCCATTAGTAAACAATCGTAAAGGACATTATAAAGAGTTATTCGAGTCGGTTCAGCGCAAAGGTTATGTCAATGTGCGTGTCGACGGCGAGATGCGAACCATTGAACCTGGAATGAAACTCGACCGTTACCGCAATCACGATATTGAGGTGGTTGTCGACAAACTCGTAGTCCGTGCCGATGATAGCGAGCGAATAAGTCGCAGCATATCAAAGACAATGGATTTGGGCGAGGGCGTTATGCTACTTATGTCGCGCGATGGCAAGCGACACCGCTTTTTGTCGCGTCACCTAATGGACCCCGACACCGGCATGTCGTATAGCGAACCTGCCCCTCACAATTTCTCATTCAACACTCCAAAAGGCGCCTGCCCACACTGTAAAGGTTTAGGCATTATAAATAAAATAGATATTGACAAGATAATACCCGACCGCACCACATCGATAGCCAAAGGCGGTATAGTACCTCTTGGGAAAGAGGGTAGTAGTCTTATATGGCTTCAGATAAAAGCCATTGCCGACCGCTGGGGTGCAGACATAAAAATGCCTATCAAGGCAATGCCTCCCGAATGCCTCGATGAAATTTTGAATGGTTCTGACGAAGATATCGATGTTACCGAAGGTCCGAAAGGTATGGAGAGCAACTACCGCACGGCATACGATGGTTTAATTTCGTATATTGACAAGGTGCAGTCGGAGGACGATAGTGCTACCGCTCAAAAATGGGCAAATGGTTTTTATACTGTTGTACGTTGCCCACATTGCGAGGGTGCGAGGTTAAATAAGGAGGCTCTGTCGTACCGAGTAGGCGATAAGAATATAGCCGAGCTTAGCGATATGCAGCTCGATGAGTTGTATCGTTGGCTCGAACAAGTTGAGACGCAACTCACCGAACGGCAACAAACTATAGGTGCTGAAATTTTCAAAGAGATACGCACTCGTTTAGGTTTTCTTCTCGACGTGGGGTTAGGGTATCTCTCACTCTCTCGTTCATCGGCAACGCTGTCGGGCGGAGAGAGCCAACGCATACGCCTTGCTACTCAAATAGGTAGTCGTTTGGTAAATGTGTTATATATTCTTGATGAACCAAGTATAGGGTTGCATCAGCGCGACAATGTACGACTGATAGCGTCGCTCAAAGCACTGCGCGATTTAGGGAATACTGTTATTGTAGTAGAACACGATGAGGATATGATGCGTGCTGCCGACTATATAGTCGATATGGGTCCGGGGGCTGGGCGTCTTGGCGGCAATGTAGTTTATCAAGGCACGGCTGCCGAAATGCTTAAAACCGACACACTCACCTCGCAATATCTACGTGGAATAAAGACTATTGAAATACCTACCGAACGGCGTAAAGGCACTGGTCAGCAGTTGCGTCTGATAGGTGCTAAAGGCAACAATCTTAAAGATGTAACTCTCGAAATACCCCTTGGCACGCTCACCTGCATAGCCGGCGTGTCGGGCAGTGGCAAGTCGTCAATAGTAAATGGCACACTTCGTCCTATTTTAATGCGGCATTTCTATAACAGCACTGCCGAACCATTAGAATACAGTGCCATTGAGGGTCTTGACAATATAGACAAGGTGGTGATGGTCGATCAAGAACCGATAGGGCGCACCCCTCGTTCCAATCCTGCCACCTATACAGGTGTGTTCAACGATATACGAAATCTTTTTGCCGGACTTCCCGAGGCTAAAATACGCGGCTACAAACCCGGGCGCTTTTCGTTTAACACTCGCGGTGGACGATGCGAAGTATGCTCGGGCAATGGTCTTAAAAAGATAGAGATGAACTTTTTGCCCGATGTATATGTACCTTGTGAAGCTTGTGGGGGAAAACGTTACAACCGCGAAACTCTTGAGGTGAAATTTAAGGGCAAGTCAATTTCCGATGTGCTGGATATGACCATTAATCAGTCGGTAGAGTTTTTCGAGAATATGCCTATGTTCCTACATAAGCTAAAAACTTTACAAGAGGTTGGTTTGGGTTATGTTAAATTAGGACAAAGTTCAACTACCCTATCGGGCGGTGAGAGTCAACGAGTAAAGCTGGCAACCGAACTTGCCAAACGCGACACCGGGCGCACAATGTATATATTGGACGAACCTACTACTGGTCTGCACTTTGAGGACATTAATGTGTTAATGCGAGTCCTTCAACGGCTTATAGGGCATGGCAATACCGTGGTGGTAATTGAACATAACCTTGATGTACTCTGTCAAGCCGACTGGCTTATAGATATGGGGCCAGAAGCTGGATATGATGGTGGGCAGATAGTGGCAGTTGGCACTCCCGAACAGGTGGCAAAAGCAGGAGTGGGTGCTACTGCTCAATACCTAAAAGAAAAATTGTGGCAACGTGCCACAGCGAAATAATAAATACCAGAAATGAGCGACACTAATACAAATATGAATGACGAGTATTTTATGCGGCAAGCACTTATTGAGTCTCAAGCTGCTGCCGATGCCGACGAGATACCGGTGGGAGCAGTAGTGGTGTGGCGGGGACGCATTATAGCCCGAGCGCACAACCTCACCGAAACTCTGCACGATGTAACCGCACATGCCGAAATGCAAGCCATTACAGCTGCTGCCGATGTTATGGGAGGTAAGTACCTTACCGACTGCACGCTATATGTCACCCTCGAACCTTGCATAATGTGTGCAGGAGCAATCGGGTGGAGTCAACTGCCACGCTTAGTTTACGGAGCAGCCGACCCGCGTCGTGGCTTCACTTCATTCTCTCCCTCGCCACTACATCCCAAAACCGAAGTCACCGCCGGACTCCTTGCCGACGAAGCCCTCACCCTCCTCCGCACCTTCTTCGCTCGCAAACGCTAAACATATTGGAAAATGGCTATAAATATAGGTCGTACATTGTTGAAATAATTGATTAAAAAGCAAAAAATCACTATATAAGCGGTAATACGGAACAATTTTTGTAATTTTGCCAAATAATATAGCTATATAGCAGTAGTATTAACAAAAAGAAACCTCAAAGCAACACAAAAGACTAAGTATGAGTAAAATAGGCGTAATTATTGCGCAGGAATACAAAAATAGGGTGGCAAAAAAATCGTTTATCATCCTTACATTTCTTATGCCTATACTTATGGCAGCGGTGATTTTTGTGCCTCTTTGGCTCGCTTCAATAGACGACAAAGAGGAGCGAACTATGACTGTTATAGACCAAACCGGACTATATTCCGACTTCGTTGCCTCGCTCGCAACCGACATCTGCACCTTTGAAATGGTTGAAAATGTTACTGCTAACGACTCTGCCACTACCTCTGTTGCCGACCTCCGTGGTAACGCTACTATGGTTATGCTTATTAGTGACGATTTAGCGAAAAACCCCTCGGCTATATCTATTTATAGCGAAAAACAAGTGCCTAACGATGTGCGCCGCTATGTAGAAGAATCAATTTCCGACTATATTGAACACCTAAAACTTGAAGCATACGATATACCCAACATAGAACAGATGATAGCCGATGCTCGCACCACTATAAACATATCGACATTCAAATGGGACGACAATGGACAAGAACAATCTTCCAATACCGATATTGCCACCATAATAGGTATGATTACTACCATGCTGATATATATGTTTATCTTTATAAGTGGTTCGCTAGTAATGAACGCTGTCATTCAAGAGAAAACAAGTAGAATAGTAGAGGTACTTGTGTGCAGCGTAAAACCTTGGCAACTTATGTGGGGCAAGATAATAGCTGTAGCACTAACATGTCTTACTCAAATAGCCTTATGGGTAGTGATGACCGGCGTACTTGTAGTGGCTGCCACCGGCATATCGGGCATAAGTCTATCCGACCTCTCCACTTCGGCTGATCTGACAGCGACAATGTCAGAAAGTCAAGCCGTTTCGTTCCAGATAATAGATACCCTTCGCTCTATAAATTGGACACTGATTTTTATTATGTTTATAGTCTACTTTATAGGCGGTTATCTACTATATGCATCGTTATTTGCAGCTATAGGCTCGGCTGTGGATAACGAAGAAGATACCAACCAATTTATACTACCCATCACAATCATCGTCCTCTTTGCCCTCTATGTTGGCATATATAGTGCCGAAAACCCCGATGGTCCGTTAGCTTTTTGGTGTTCGATGATACCATTCACATCGCCAATAGTAATGATGATGCGTTTACCTTTCGATGTTCCAGTATGGCAATTGTCTCTTTCGTTATCGCTACTCTTCGTTACAATACTCGGCTCTATATGGCTCTCGGCTAAAATATATCGAGTAGGAATATTGATGTACGGCAAACGTCCCTCGTGGAAAGAGATTTGGAAATGGGTAAGATATTAACTGCACCATTTTCATAGTTTAAGACTACAAAAAAGATGAAAGATACAAAACTTATAATAGGCATAACAGCAGGACGTCTTGAAGAGGGCGCACATCGTGTGGTAGATGCATACACACAGTGCATTGCCGATGCCGGTGCTATACCTATGATAATACCTGTAACCGACAACATAGAACTACTCCGCCACACACTCCGCCACATAGATGGATTGCTAATGATAGGTGGTGGCGATGTAGATCCACTATATTGGGGCGAAGCTTTAATGCCTCAAAGCAACACCCCCGACCCCCTACGCGACCACTACGACCTTGCCGTTGCCGCAATAGCTTACGAACTCTGCCTACCTACCCTTGGCATCTGCCGAGGTATGCAAGCTATGAATATAGCTTTTGGTGGCGATATATATCAAGATATCTATAGTCAACTGCAAGATAAAGAACTATTGGCACACTCGCAAGGCACAAAACCTCGCAGCGAAACTCAACACACAATAGATGTTGCCGAAAATAGTTTACTTGCCAAAATAACCAAAACAAACCACCTTGAGGTTAACACTTTTCATCACCAAGCGATACGCTGTGTTGCTGATGGGTGGGTAGCATCAGGTATTTCGCCAGACGGCATTATAGAAGCTATTGAACACACCCACTACCCAATGATAGGTGTGCAGTGGCACCCCGAAGAGCTATACCACAAGCATCATGAACAAAAGGCTCTGTTTAATTGGCTCGCTAAAGAAGCAAACATCTACCACCAAGCAAGATATATACATCAGCATAATTGCATAGTCGACACTCATACCGATACACCAATGGTGTGGAACGAACATACTAATCTTGGCTTGCGTGGAGGCAAATCAAACGAAGGTGTACTACCGATTGCAATTGCTCCAATTAACGATGATAACCAACTACGAGTAGATTTTGCACGCTGCTCCGACGTTGACCTTAGCGCACTCTTTATGGTGGCATACCTACCTCAGACTGCAGCACCCAACGACCCCCATTATAGTACTAAAGCTAATGAAGCCTACCACACTGCCGTTGACATCATTGAAAGGTTGAAACAAGAAGTTGTCCGCCACCCCGAATTGGCTGTTTTAGGCGATGAAATCATTCAAAATCCCACCGATGAACCACGCACACAAGTATTCTTTGGAATAGAGAATGGCTTTGCTCTTAATGGCGACATAGACAATGTAAACAAATTTCATCGCCAAGGTGTACGCTACATCACACTCTGCCACAATGGCGACAACGACCTTTGCGACTCTGCTAAGGGCAATGCCACCCACGGAGGATTGACTGATTTCGGCCGTGAAGTTATCTGCCGCATGAACAATCTTGGTATTATGGTAGATGTGTCGCATGCTGCCGATACAACTATTCGCCAAGCTATAAAGCTAAGCACACAACCTATAATAGCCACACACACATCGGCACACTCTCTTTGCCAGCACCCTCGCAATATGAGCGATGAAACAATAAAACTATTGGCTCTATCGGGCGGACGCATACACGTATGTCTATACAACTACTTCTTAAAAAACAATGGTAACGCTACCGTTAATCATATTTGCAACCATATAGACCATCTTGTAAAGATAGCAGGCGCAGACCACGTGGGCATAGGTTCCGACTTCGATGGCGGAGGTGGAGTGCCAGGGTGCAACGATGAGAGTCAGCTAATAATGATTACTGCCGAACTCCTACGCCGTGGCTATACCACACACGATGTAGCACTCATTATGGGCGAAGGCTTTAGACAATACTTTCATCAAATAAATAGTTCAAAACAAACTAAATAAGTCAACCAAAATACAAATAGATATGAAACGTACTATTCTTAAAATCACAGTAGTAGCACTTCTTACAATAGTAGGGCTACCACAAGTAGTAGGACAAGATACCGAACCCACCGTGGCAGGAAACACGGTACATATCACCACCACACCCGAAATTTTAGCAATGCCCAATATCGTAACAGGGGCAGCTACAGTAGTTAATCACACTCCTGCTATCGAGGCACTTATAGCCAAAAAGAGCAATGCCAACCTTCGCGAAGCAAAAGGCTACCGCATACAAATATTTTCGGGCAACCGTGGCACTGTGTCGCGTAACAGAGCTTTCGAGATAAAAGATATAATAAGCGACAAAGAGCCAACACTCGATATATATGTTACCTACACCTCACCATTTTGGAAAGTACGCTTAGGCAATTGTGCCACACACGAAAAAGCACAAAGTCTCCGCACTTGGATTATAGAGCAGTTTCCCGAATTTGCCACCGAAACATACATCGTACCAAGTCAAGTGCTAATACCATAATCTACTTTTACACGAAAACAATAAAAACACAAATCAACTATAATGAGCGATTTTATAACGCTGCCAGAGCAACAATCAGTAACCGAAGAGATAGCCAAACACTATGCCGAAATAATCCGCCTTATGGGCGAAGATATAGATCGTGAAGGTCTGATTAAAACCCCTATGCGTGTTGCCAAGGCTATGCAGTTTGTAACACAGGGGTATTTCCAAAACCCCGAAGAAATACTTCGTTCGGCTATGTTTCACGAAGATTACCACCAAATGGTATTAGTTAAGGATATTGAGTTTTACTCACTTTGCGAACACCACATGCTACCATTCTATGGCAAAGCACACGTTGCCTACATACCACGTCATCAGGTAACCGGTCTTAGCAAAATAGCTCGTGTTGTCGATGCCTACTCACACCGTCTACAGCTACAAGAACGACTAACAATGCAAATAAAAGAGTGCATTCAAAACACACTCGACCCCCTCGGCGTAATGGTAGTAATAGAAGCACAACACATGTGTATGCAGATGCGTGGAGTGCAGAAACAGGACTCTGTTACCATTACCAGCGATTTTACAGGCGCATTCAAAGAGGCTAAAACTCGTGAAGAGTTTATGACCCTCATACGCAAATAAAAACACTAAGAGACCGGCTAAGGCGATATGATTGTCGGCTAAAAACATAAAAAAATAACCACTTCCTCGTGCTAAAACAACAGCTCAACATAAAACTTCAGCAACGTTTGTCACCTTCGCAAATACAGGTGATGAAGCTACTCGAATATCCCACACTGGAATTGGAGCAGAAGATTGCTGACGAGTTAATGGATAACCCCGCCCTTGAAATAGCACCCGAGGAGATGAAAGATACCGATGAAACGGACGATTTTTGTCAGCCCGACTCTCTTACACCCGATGCCGACTGGGCTTGGAACGATGACAACGACGATACTCCCGATGACATTCCTGAATATCGCCTTAAGACATCAAACCGCAGCGTAAACGACTCTATATATACTGCAGAACAATCGTCTGTAGTTGACTTAACCGACAACCTAACAGAGCAGATTAATGTACTCGACCTTACTGACCAAGAACGAGACCTCTGTCGCTACATTATTGGCAATATAGATAGCGATGGTTATCTACGTCGCGACATAGAACGTCTTGTCGATGATATAGCAGTACTCACGGGCAAAATAGTAAACGATGCTGATATGGAAAAAGCTCTTGCCATAGTTCAAACTCTCGAACCAGTAGGTATTGGTGCTCGAAATTTGCAAGAGTGTATACTCATACAGCTACGTTCAAAAACCAATAAAACCGACATTGACCGCATTGCCGAAAATATTGTTGACCGCCATTTCGACCTACTTGCAAAAAAGCAGACCGACAATCTTCAGCTACTTTTAGACATATCGCACGACACTCTTGAAAAGGCATTTGAGGTAATACAACACCTTAACCCCAATCCTGCAATAAATTTTGAAAGTGGATATTCTGCCACTTCACAAACTATTATTCCCGATTTCATCGTTGAAAATATAAATGGTCGGCTCGATATTTCGCTAAACAACTCTAATATTCCAGAGCTACGTATCAACGACGAATACAACCAGATGATGCGTGAATACAACTCAACATCTAATAATCAAACAATACAACAACGTGAAGCTTTATTATTTGCCAAGCAAAAAGCAGATGCCGCAAGATGGTTTATAGATGCTATAGCACTACGAAATAGTACTATGATGGCAACAATAAAAGCTATCGTTCAGATACAATACAACTTTTTCGTCTCCGGCGATGAGAAACAGCTCCGCCCAATGCGCCTAAAAGATATAAGCGACATTACCGACATCAATATCAGCACTATTTCGCGAGTTAGCAATAGCAAATATGTAGATACCGAATGGGGCATATATCCACTTAAACGTTTCTTCTCCGATGGAGTAATTACCGACGAGGGAGAGATGGTATCGAAAAACGAAGTGAAGAAATTTATCGTTGAAACCATTAAAAACGAAGACAAGACAAACCCTATAACCGATGACGAATTGACCCGACTGGTTCAAGAGAAAGGATTCAAAATATCACGCCGTACAGTAGCTAAATACCGCACCGCACTCGAAATACCAATAGCCCAGAATCGCCGTCAATGATAAAAGGTGGGGCTAATAATTACCAGCAAAAACTAATACAAAATATATGAAAGTAATAGCACGCATTTTTTCAGTTGTCTTTCAACCAATATTTATACCGATAATAGGCATTATACTATTGCTTATCGACTCGCCAACACTTCATCTCTTAAAATTCTCATCAAAGTTATATATAGTTGGTGTTGTTTTTCTTACTACCACCTTTGTCCCAGCTGTTACAGTGGCAATTGGTATGATACAAGGCAAAATAAAAGACGAATTTATATCGAACCGTCGCGAACGCACAACGCCCTATCTAATATCACTCATAGGTTATATAGGTTGCATAGTGTGGCTTCGTTTAGTTGGATTACACACACTATATTTAGCACCTATTATAGGCTCAGCAATATCTATTGTGCTATTGGTTCTAATAAATTTTCGCTGGAAAATAAGTGCTCACCTCTGCTCTATGGGCGGACTTGTAGGTGGTACTTTTGCATACGCTATGATATTCCGCCCATTTCCACCCTACACACTCATCGTGTCAAGCATCTTAATTAGCGGCATAGTTGGTTGGTCGCGAATGTTACTAAAAGCTCACACCCTAGGACAGGTATGCTGTGGGTGGACTCTTGGATTTATAACTATTTCTACAACGTGGCTTATTACCAACGCTATAATATAAAGCTAAACACTTATCAACAAAAATACCCAATTTCATCGGCATAATGAAAATAAAAACACTACTCCTCACATTTATTCTCATTCTACAAATTGGCATAATAAATGCCAAACCTGCACCCCTTGACACCGCACAAATACTTCGCTCTGCAGTAATCAGCTACCAAATGGTTGACCTTGCCACTGGCGAGGTAGTAGCACAACGCAACAGCACAAATTGCCTTACACCTGCATCTGTAACTAAAATAATTACCACTGCCACAGCTCTCGAACTCCTTGGCCCCGACTTTACGTTTACTACTTATATAGAGATTGACGGCACGCTCAGTTCGGATGGCACTCTAAATGGCAACTTGCTAATTCGTGGCGGTGCCGACCCTACATTAGGTTCAGTTTTTCTTGGCGACCGCAATTTTATATCGCATTTTGCCAACGAAATACAACGTTATGGTATCCGTCACATAACTGGCGATATAATTGCTAATGCCTCTTGTCTCGACCATTGTCCTGTACCCCTTAAATGGAGTTGGGAAGATATTGGTATGCATTATGGTGCAGGTGCTTACGGATTGTCAGCCTACGACAATACCTCTATTATAACTCTTAATTCGGGTAATACCGGCACAGTGCCACAAATACTTAATATATGGCCCGAGTTGCCTAATATGAGGACTATTAACGAGATAAACATACCCACACCTGCAAAAGACGAGGTAGTGGTACTCTCTGCACCTTACGGAATGCAACGAATACTTATAGGTTCTATCAGTCCCAACCGCAACAACCAAATAGTAAAAGCAAGCATAAGCAATCCCCCTCTACTTGTTGCTACAAGTCTTTGCAAAGCACTAAACGACAGAGGCATTGTGGTAGATGGAAAAGCAGTTGTCAACGACAGTATACAATTTACCAACACCGATACTATCTACACAAACCACTCCAAACCACTATCCGACATTATTCGTCTTACCAACTTCAAGAGCAACAATCTTTATGCCGAACACACCTTTCGCCGTTTGGGTTGCAATAGTGGAATAAATAGAGCAAGTTCCGAAATGTCAATAAAAGCAGTAAAATCGTTTTGGAAATCGAAGGGCATTAATACCGACAATCTTATAATATACGATGGCTGCGGCTTAGCACCACAAAACGCCTTTAGTGCAAACTTTCTAACCAAAATATTGGTATATATGAGCCGCTCTGACAATTGGGAAAAATTCTACAATTCACTGCCCACTGCCGGAGAAGAAGGCACAGTAGGTGCATTCCTTTACGGCACACCGCTAAAAGGCAAAGCTCGCATTAAAAGCGGCAGCATAAGTGGAGTTCAGTGTTATAGTGGATACATTACCCCAGACAGCGGTAAACGATACGCATTTACCATTATGGTAAACAACTTTACTTGCAAACGTAGCGAGATAAAACAACTCATCACCCAATGGCTTGTAAACGATGCCAAATAATGGTCGTTGAAACAAATAAATTGACTATGGAGAATAATCTAATAGAATATATACCCGAAACCGACTCTACAAATATTGAGCTACACCGCCAGACAAGAAACAACGCATCACTCCCCCATGGTTACTGCGTTATTACTGACTATCAACATTCAGGTCATGGACAGGCAAACAATAGTTGGGAGAGTGAACGTGGTAAAAACATTCTCTGCTCAATACTACTCCGCCCCGAAGCAATTGCCGTAGCCGACCAATTTATAATAACCGAAATTGTATCACTTGCCATACGAGATACGTTACAGGACGAGATAACCGATGAAATAGAAATAAAATGGCCTAATGACATATATGTTGGCGACCGCAAAATATGCGGTATATTAATAGAAAATAGCGTATGCGGCTCAACCCTTTCAGAATGCGTTGTAGGTATGGGTATCAACATAAATCAAACTACATTTTTAAGCGATGCACCCAACCCCATCAGCTTACAACAAATTAGTGGTAACACTCATAACAGAAAAGCAATTATAGAAAAGATACACAATAGCATTCTAACCAAATACAACAATTTAGCCAACGACAACGATGGTCTGTACCACAAAGAATTAGACCTCAGCTACCGAGCAAAACTCTATCACCGCACAGGGTGGCATACATATCGTCGTGCCGATGAAATGGACACTTTTCGCGCCCAAATAGCATCTATCGATAGCTTTGGACGGCTTACATTAGAACATCAAAACGGCACTCTCGAAACCTTTGCATTCAAAGAGGTGGTACAAAACATTGACCACCGAATGTAACCCAATTTCCCGATACAGAAAATAGAATTACTTTTTAGAAAAATAACGATGAAAGAACGGAAATTTTGCCTTACATCCGATTATTACCCCACTGGCGACCAACCCGAAGCTATACGACAGCTGACAGATGGTCTAAATTGTGGTACGCACTACCAAACACTATTGGGTGTAACTGGATCGGGCAAAACGTTCACTATGGCTAACGTAATAGCCAACATCAATCGTCCAACGCTTATATTGTCGCACAACAAAACGTTAGCAGCCCAACTTTATACCGAATTTAAGGGTTTTTTCCCTACAAATGCAGTAGAATATTTTGTCTCCTACTACGACTACTATCAGCCAGAAGCCTATTTACCAAACTCCGACACTTACATAGAAAAGGATCTTGCTATAAACGATGAGATTGACCGTTTACGCCTCTCTGCTACCGCTGCACTGCTATCGGGACGAAGCGATGTTGTAGTAGTATCGTCAGTATCGTGCCTTTATGGTATAGGCAATCCTGCCGACTTTCACGACAACTGCATAACTCTTCACTGCGGCAAACGCTATTCACGACAAGACCTGCTCCTACGTCTTGTTGGCGCACAATATACTCGCAACGAAGTAGAACTAAATCGAGGTAATTTTCGCGTTAAAGGCGACACTATTGACATATATCCTGCCTATATCGAAAATGTAGTCCGTCTATCGTTTTGGGACGATGAACTCGATGCTATTGAAACTCTCGATCCCATATCGCTCCACCGCCTCGAACGACATGACGAGTACAACCTATATCCTGCCAACATATTTGTAACCACCCAAGAGAGTGTAGGGCGCGCAATTGACGAAATAGCTCTTGACCTTGGTCGTGAGGTACAACAATTCTTAGACATCGAAAAACCATACGAAGCCAAACGACTTCAAGAGCGTGTAAACTACGATCTTGAAATGATAAAAGAGGTAGGCTACTGCTCTGGTGTGGAGAACTACAGCCGCTATTTCGATGGACGTGCTCATGGCTCACGCCCTTTCTGCTTACTCGACTACTTTCCAAAAGACTTTCTACTAATAATAGACGAAAGCCACGTAACTATTCCACAAATCCGCGCTATGTATGGTGGCGATGCTGCTCGAAAGAAAAACTTAGTCCAATATGGTTTCCGTCTTGAAGCAGCTATGGACAATCGTCCTCTTAAGTTTGAGGAGTTTGAAACATTAGTACAAAATGCACTATACGTAAGTGCCACTCCTGCCGACTACGAACTTGCCAAGTCCGAGGGTGTAATCGTTGAACAGGTAATTCGCCCGACAGGACTTCTCGACCCCGAGATTGAGGTTCGCCCTACACTAAATCAAATAGACGATTTGATGGAAGAGATTGTTGTTCGTGCCGAAAAAGACGAACGAGTACTGGTTACAACCCTTACAAAACGAATGGCTGAAGAGCTAAATGCATATTTAGAGAAAAACGGTGTACGCTGCAACTATATACACTCCGACATTGACACTCTCGAACGTGTGAGAATACTCGATGAATTACGTGCCGGAATGTACGATGTGCTGATAGGTGTTAATCTGCTTCGTGAGGGATTAGATCTTCCTCAAGTATCGTTAGTAGCCATACTCGATGCCGACAAAGAGGGCTTTCTACGTAGCCATCGTTCACTAACACAAACTGTTGGACGTGCAGCACGTCACATTAATGGCAAAGCCATAATGTATGCCGACCACATAACCGACTCTATGCGCTTAACTATTGACGAAACTGCACGCCGCCGCGAAAAACAACTACAATATAATGCCCAGCATCATATAACACCGCACTCTGTAGCATCGCAAAGCACATCGGCTCTTGCAGGTATTGGTACTACCCAAACTGAAACGAAAAAAACAGGACCAAAACCTTACATCGAACACACTATCGACAATGCAATGGCTGCCGATCCTATTATAAAAGATATGAGTGTGGACGATTTACAACGCTCAATGAAATCGGCAAAACGCAAGATGGAAGAAGCTGCAAAACGTCTCGATTTTATAGATGCAGCTCAGTGGCGCGACGAAATGCTAAAACTCGAAAAACTAATCAAATCTAAAGAATCTACAACTAAATAAATAAATACTACGAAATGACATTTGACGAAATTCAATCGGCTATATCGGACGAACTTGTCCAATTTCAGAAGATATTCGACACAGCATTCAATACTAAAGAAGAGTATCTAAAGTCGATAATGAAGCATGTACAAAAACAAAAAGGCAAACAGATACGACCAATCTTCATACTCCTTTGCGCCAAAATATGCGGCACCCCCACCCTTTCTACATATCAGATGGCATCGGCACTCGAACTGCTACACACCGCCTCACTTATCCACGACGATGTAGTAGACAACACCGATATGCGCCGCGGACAGCAGTCCGTCAATAATCTATTCGACAATAAAACGGCTATACTCGTTGGCGATTACCTACTAAGTAAAGCCCTAAATTTTGCAGCAGAAACCGATTCTTCGCAACAAAACAAATTTCTCGCTGCTCTTGGCGTAACACTCTCTCGTGGCGAACTACTCCAACTTCAGCACTCTTACTCAATTCCTGCCGAAGAGGACTATATAGACATAATTCGCAAAAAAACAGCTATACTTTTTGAAACTTGCGCAAAATGCGCTGCTCTAAGTGTAGGCGCAACTCAAGCTCAAACCGATGCACTTGTCCAATATGCCGATGCCTTAGGTATCTGTTTCCAAATAAAAGACGATATATTCGACTACACCCCCGATGCTCAGATAGGTAAACCTACCCTAAATGACATTCGTGAGGGCAAAATAACACTACCTTTACTGCATGCTCTACGACAGATGTCTCACTCCGATGCATCGCGTGTACTCGAAGCTGTAAAAAACAACCAATTTACCGAAGATTTCTTCTATAATATAGGAGTACTTATTGCTCGTTATAACGGCATAGAGTATGCCTCTAACAAGATAGAGGACTATGCAGCAAAAGGCATAGAAGCATTGGCAGTTTTCGAAGATAGCGAAATGAAAGAAACGCTTAAAGCACTACTGCGTTATGTCATCAACAGAACAAAATAGAATATAGAACCTCCCTATAGAGAATAATAAAGACAATACCACTAATAATATGGAGCGCAATATCATAACTGGACATAACAGAAATCCATCGCTTCGCAAAGCGGTAATAATAGTGGCCGGCGGTAGTGGCAAAAGAATGGGAGCAGCTATTCCTAAACAATTTATTGAGGTGAATGGCAAAACTATATTGCAGCACACCATAGAGAGTTTTCGCTATTACGATGCCACTATGCAGATAATAGTAGTTCTACCGGAAGAATATATAGAGTATTGGAAGGAAGAGTGCATAAAGCACAATTTTACCGCCATTAACAACTTAGTGGCAGGGGGACAAGAGAGATATTTCTCGGTGAAGAATGGACTAACTGCTCTTGATGCAGATATTGAGCTAGTTGCCGTTCACGATGGAGTACGACCTATGGTGTCGCAAGAAACTATTACTAAGTGCTTTTCTGCCGCAGCTTCTAATGGAACGGCTGTCCCCACTGCCCCTCTCACCGAATCACTCCGACACATAGAGTCTGACGGCTCATCGGCAGCAGTACCTCGTAACGAATATTTAAGTGTACAAACCCCGCAATGTTTCACTCGTCAGATAATTGAAACCTCGTATCAACAGCCATTTTCGCACCATTTCACCGACGATGCCTCAATAGTAGAGGCGGCAGGCTACGCAATCACCACCGTTGAAGGTAACAGCGAAAACATAAAAATCACCACACCCACCGACCTCATTATAGCACGAGAATATCTTGGATAACTATATAAACAAAAAAAGTATTGACACTTAGCTTATAGTGTCAATACTTTTTTGTCGGGGTGACTGGATTCGAACCAGCGACCACACGCCCCCCAGACGTGTACTCTAACCGGACTGAGCTACGCCCCGTAAGCGAATGCAAAGGTACAACTTTATTTCGGTTTATACAATAGTTTTAAAGAGTACTTTTCTTCTTCTCTATTGCAACATCAATACTGCAATTACAAGGGTTACTTCCAACTCATGCGAGTATCAGATATAAAGTAATAACTAAGCCTTATCTGTATTATCATCGTGCAGACGTGCAATAATAGTTTCGTTGCCAACTGTGGTTTCGCCCACTTGAACAAATATCTCTGACCCCTCTGGCAAAAAGAGATCAACACGACTACCAAACTTGATGAAGCCTAAGTGTTCGTTGATGTTGCACTGACACCCTGGAGCAGCGTATGTTACAATACGTCGTGCCAACGCTCCAGCTATCTGACGCATCATAATCTTCTGTCCACACTGATTTTCAATAACGACGGTTGAATATTCATTCTCGTGTGACGACTTAGGAAGATATGCAGCCAGGTGACGTCCATCATGATGCTTGGAGTAACGTACCATACCAGATATCGGATACCAGTTGGCATGTACCGAAAATATGCTCATAAATATCGATACTTGAATCATTCGTTTACCCTCGAAATACTCCCACACTTCAGTAGGTTCACTTACCACAATGCGACCATCTGCCGGAGCTACTATCAAATTGGTATCGTCCACCTCCACTTCACGCGAAGGGTTACGGAAAAAGTAAAGAAAAAATATAAACGTAAACACCGATACCGTCATACTAATTATATGTAGCCACTTATATGGCGACTCGGTAAAGATTAGCGTATTTATTACCACCAATAGCAGTAGGAGCGAAATAATGATAGTATAACCTTCTTTGTGTAATTTTATTTTGCGTTTCATCTAATGATTTGCACTACGAAATTAGACAAAATCTCAAATTAAAAGGTTAGATTAAATCTAATTATGTAGTTGGTTTTTGATTAATATTATAGTTATCTAATTGTCCGCAACGTTGGCGGCAAAATATCATAAAAGCCAAATAAGGAATAAGAATAGTACCGATGGCACGATAGCAAAAACGAAAGAGTCGAACCTGTCGAGCCATCCGCCATGCCCTGGTATAGAGTTGCCTGAATCTTTTACTCCTAACGTGCGTTTAATAAGCGACTCAAAGAAATCACCAAGTGTACCAAATATAACAACAATCTCGGCTAAACATAGCCATTGCCACCAACTTAGTTCAGTGAAAAATATAGAGAATATGTATGCTGCTAAAATGGCAAACACATTACCACCAATAAATCCCTCTACCGACTTTTTAGGCGATATACGCTCAAAGAGTTTGTGGCGTCCTAAAAGCGAGCCTGTAAGGTACGCAAATGTGTCGTTAACCCATATAAACACAAATAACGATAGGATAATAATGCCATCGTACATACCACTCATTGCCAATATAGCTAACAGCGACAGTGGCACTGTAATATATAGCTGTCCAAAGGTAAAGAATGCAAGATTGTGAAGCGGTTTTTCTTTTTTGCGCCAAAGCTCCGATGCTAACGTAGCAGTTACCCAAATGGGGTATACCAATAGCATCAAGAACAAGAATGAATTCGTAAACGTTAAGAAGAAATAAATGCTAAGAGGCAAAGATGCCGAGCATAGTGCTGCATTCCACCTACAAACCTCAGTACCATCAACATTTGTAAGGGTGTGAAACTCCAAGACCAATAGTACAGTAAGCACCACAAGTAATGCAGCCAAAGTATGAACGCTAAAAAGCACCGACCCTATAATAATCAGCACCAATATAGCACCCACCCAAGCACGTGTAAACAAATTGCGAAAATCCATACCTAATCTTCTTTATTACTGTTTATCCAGTATATGTTTATTAATTCAATTTAGTACTACTACTATTCTCCAATCTGCTCTGTATTGTCAGAAATGTCGGGACTATTAGTATTATCTGCTACATTGTCGGAAACTACATCACTTTGTGGCAGTTCGGCAACCGACGTTGCGCTATCGTTGAGTAGTTCGGCAGTGCGCGACACCCAAGGGCGTGGGCCAAAAACAGCCTCTAAGTCCTCAGCAAAAAGCACCTCACGAGATATTAGTATATCGGCAACCCGATTGTGCCCTTCGCTATAGTGGCGAAGTATCTCTTTAGCACGCTCGTATTGTTGGGCAATAATGCGTTTAACCTCTTCGTCTATCAGGCGAGCTGTCGCTTCGGAGTAAGGTTTGCCAAACCCGTATTCGCTCTGACCAGTAGAGTCGTAGTAGGATATGTTTTTTAACTGATCGCTCATACCGAAGTATGTTACCATAGAGTATGCACGGCGAGTAGCTTGTTCGAGGTCGGACAATGCGCCAGTGTCAAGAATACCAAAGAATAGTTCTTCGGCAGCTCGGCCTCCAAGCAATGCACATATTTTGTCAAGAATATGTTGCTGTGATGTGAGCTGTCTCTCCTCAGGCAAATACCACGCCGCACCAAGAGCCTGACCACGAGGCACAATAGTAACTTTGACCAGTGGGTCGGCATATTGTAGATGCCAACTAATAGTGGCATGTCCGGCTTCGTGATATGCTATATTTTTCTTCTCCTCGGCAGTGATTATTTTGGTTTTCTTTTCAAGTCCACCTACTATACGGTCTACGGCATCAAGGAAATCTTGTTTAGTCACAAACTGATGGTCGTGACGAGCAGCAGTAAGAGCAGCTTCGTTACACACATTGGCAATATCGGCTCCAGAGAAACCGGGAGTTTGGCGAGCAAGAAACTCAATATCCACACTTTGGTCTATCTTAATAGGCTTGATATGGACATTAAATATGGCTATACGTTCGTGTACATCGGGCAATTCAACGTGTATCTGGCGGTCGAAACGTCCTGCACGAAGTAGAGCCTTGTCGAGGATTTCGGCACGGTTAGTAGCTGCAAGAATTATAACCCCTGAGTTTGAGCCAAAGCCGTCCATTTCGGTGAGCAGTTGGTTGAGCGTATTTTCGCGTTCGTCGTTGCTGTTAAAATTAGCATTTTTGCCACGGGCACGTCCAATAGCATCTATTTCATCGATAAATATGATAGATGGAGCTTTCTCTTTGGCTTGACGGAAAAGGTCGCGTACACGCGATGCTCCCACACCAACAAACATCTCCACAAAGTCCGAACCCGACATGGAGAAAAATGGCACATCAGCCTCGCCAGCAACGGCACGTGCAAGGAGAGTTTTACCTGTTCCAGGAGGTCCTACAAGAAGAGCGCCCTTTGGTATTTTACCTCCAAGAGCGGTATATTTCTTCGGATTTTTCAAGAAATGCACTATCTCTTCAATCTCTTGTTTTGCACCCTGAAGTCCTGCTACATCGGCAAAGGTAATGCGATTGGTAGCAGTAGCTTTGTCGAACATTTTGGCTTGCGACTTACCGACATTAAACATACCGCCGGGACCATTCGGTCCCATCATACGTTTGTTCATCCACACAAAGAAACCAATAAGGAAAATTAGTGGTAATACCGAAAAAAGAAAGATATTGAGATAGTCTTTGCCTTCGTAATACGACACTTCGCCCACAAACACTTTGTCGGCACGATACTGCGATAGCTGTTTCGAAAATTCATCGACCGAAGGAATGACGGTCTCTATCATCAACTTGCCGGGTTTGTCTTTAACCTTGTCTCCAGCCTTTTCATTAGCGATGCCGGCAAACTCCTTTGCACATTTAACATCTACCTCTGCCATAGCCTTTTTGCCAGATATGTTGATGGTAATTTTATCAACACACCCACTGCGGAGTGCATCGTCGAGCTTAGTAAAAGGCACCTGACGAGTAGACACGCCATCGGGATTCCAAAGGGTGAGAGCTATAAAAAATATACCTATTGCCAAATAAATCCAGTAGAAATTAAAGCGAGGGCGTTTGCCTCTGGGTGTCATCATCGGACGACGAGAATTATTTGGTTGTTGATTGTTATTAGGTTGTTGAGCCATAATCTAAAATCTATAAAATCAAAGGGGGAGTTTTACTATTGTCTGAAAACTGTCCTTAAAGTTAAGAGGATGGTGTGCCTCTAATCCAAATCGGGTATGCGAGTAATGTCGGCATCTTCCCAAAGATGCTCTATATCGTAAAACTCACGAAATTCGGGTTGGAAAATATGTACAATAATGTCGCCATAATCCATAGCCACCCATTGGCAACCCTCAAGGCCATCGGTAGCGAAAGGTTTTACACCTGCTCTCTGACGTACAAAATCTTTGGTTGTAGATGCTATAGTCATAACGTGAGTATTGGAGTCGCCCTCGGCAATTACAAAATATTGGCATGGCGATTCGAGCTTGCTCATATCTACCACTACTATTTTCTTCCCTTTTTTCTCTTGAATACCCTCTACAATAGAGGAGATAAGTTGTTTCTGTTCGTTCATATATCGAATTCTAAATAAATATCTTGTTAATAAAATATTTTGTGTGCAAATTATTGCTCATCAATTAATAAAAAGTCCGTTGGCATACATCCACACTATATAACGCACCAATTTACCGATGCACATACTAATAAGAACCACCCACCAACGACAGCGCATAAAACCCGCTGCCACGGCTATTATGTCGCCTATGCCTGGCATAAATGAAAAGAAAGCGAGCCAATCGCCATAGCGATGAAATTTAACCATAAATCGGTCGATTTTCTCTTTCTTTATTTTTAGCCAACGCTCTATCCACTCTATTTTGCCAAGACGTCCTAAGAGGTAGCAAGTCATTCCTCCAAGAGTATTGCCTATTGTTGCCCAAAAAACGAGCCACCACTTGTCAAGTCCGCCATAAAGCAAGGCTGTAAAAACAGCCTCGCTACTGAACGGCAAAACAGTAGCCGCTAAAAAAGCTGCAATCGCTAACCCTAAATATCCTAAACTTACTAAATTCATTTGTGCGCCTACCCAACACTGCCTTCGAGCGAAATTTGTAATAGCTTTTGGGCTTCGACGGCAAACTCCATTGGTAGTTTATTGATAACCTCCTTTGCATATCCGCCAACTATCAAGCCCACGGCATCTTCTGTTGAGATACCACGCTGTGCGCAATAAAACATCTGGTCTTCCGATATTTTAGAGGTAGTTGCCTCGTGTTCTACCACGGCTGTAGGGTTTTTAATGTCGACGTATGGGAAAGTGTGGGCGCCGCAATCCGAGCCGAGTAGTAGAGAGTCGCACTGCGAGAAATTGCGTGCACCCGAGGCACTTGGAGTAACTTTTACCAGTCCACGATAGGCATTTTGACTTTTTCCTGCCGAAATACCCTTACTTACTATACGAGAACGAGTGTTAGCACCTATATGTATCATCTTGGTGCCGGTATCGGCTTGTTGATAATTGTTAGTCAGAGCCACCGAGTAGAACTCACCAACGGAGTTATCACCTTTAAGTATGCATGAAGGATATTTCCACGTTATTGCCGAGCCGGTTTCTACCTGTGTCCACGATATTTTGGAGTTATTACCACGGCATATAGCACGCTTAGTTACAAAATTGTACACACCGCCACGACCCTCTTTATCACCGGGATACCAGTTCTGCACAGTGGAGTATTTTACTTCGGCATTATTCATCACCACTATCTCTACTATGGCTGCGTGAAGTTGATTTTCGTCGCGTTGTGGAGCTGTACAACCCTCAAGGTACGAAACATACGAGTCGTCGTCAGCCACTATTAGTGTACGTTCAAACTGACCTGTACCCATAGCATTAATGCGGAAATAGGTCGATAGTTCCATTGGGCAACGTACCCCTTTAGGTATATACACAAACGAGCCATCGGAGAATACGGCACTATTTAGAGCAGCGTAGAAATTGTCGGTATACGGCACTACCGAGGCAAGATATTCGCGCACAAGGTCGGGGTACTCACGTACTGCCTCTGAAATAGAGCAGAATATGATGCCTTTTTCAGCCAACGTTTCACGGAAAGTAGTCTTAACCGACACCGAGTCCATTACCGCATCAACGGCTATACCGCTAAGGGACTTTTGTTCTTCGAGAGGGATGCCAAGTTTGTTGAAAGTATCTATAATTTCGGGATCTACCTCGTCGAGCGACTTAGGCGATTTTTTACGAGGAGCAGCATAGTACGATATGGCTTGAAAATCAATGTCTGGAATATGCAAGTGAGCCCATTGAGGCACAGGGAGAGTGAGCCAATGGCGATATGCTTTCAGACGAAACTCTAAGAGCCACTCCGGCTCCACTTTTTTTGCCGAAATTTGCCTAATCACCTCTTCAGAAAGCCCCACCTCTATGGTATCGGTGTGAATATCAGTAGTAAAACCATACTCATACTCTTTCTGCGTTACCTCATTAATAAATTCACTATCGTTTTTCTGCGCCATAATATATTATAAATCGTACATTTCTATATGTTTACCGAAAATTTGGCACAAAGGTACTAATTTTTTCGTAGCTCTACAACTCTTTACCGATATTTCGATATTTCGTCAGTTTTTAATGCGTAGTTCTAAAAATTAGCTTGAGAAGAATTAATACCTCCTTATCGCTCTACTTTCCACTCCGATTTGGTGCGAGTGGCTGTGTCGAAATTGATGCCTATTTTTGCTATTGGCAGATTTTCGAGGGCATAGCGAGCGGTGTAGGCTTTCTTGTTTATCTGGTCAAGTGCTACTTGTGCTGTAGAGTTGATTTTTAATTCAATGACGTAAATAGTAGTTTTTGAGCTGAGCATAATGTCGATACGTGCACCAAAAGTGTGCTCTTCTACATCAGGAAAACCTCCCATAAAGTGAAACATCACATACAGCATCTGCTGATAATGCCCCTCAGTGTTGACATTGTCGGTATATTGAATGGTGCTAAAGTAGGTCTTTAGTAGGTTTAGTGACGTGTCAAGTATGAGTGTCAAAGTCCTCAACATCGGTTCGGAAATTGCCAATATCAGATGGTTGAACTTGAAATTTATCAAGCATCTTTATAATGTAAGTAGGAGTACCACTACTGAACCAATATGGACTAATTTGCTTGTCATTAAAGGCATTGAGCAAACTGTATGGGTTGTATATATCGGCCGACTTTGGCGAGAAATGATAGCCATCGTAGTTTTCTTTCAGCTTAGCATACATCTCGTCTTTCGTTTTCGAGAGGTTATGGGCAAGAAGCTCTACATCGTAGTCGAGTTGAGAATGGAGTTCTTCATCGGTAATGCCACAAATGCCTGCAAATTCATTGAGCATACTTATGTTGCGTATGTTATTTAGCGCACTAAAAATACTTACCTGTGAGAATTTGGTAATGCCAGTAATGAATACGAATTTCAAGTATAGGTTAGAGAGTTTCAAAGGTGAATAGAAACTCTGCATTACTTGACGTAGTTCTTCATGGCGTGCGTTGTTGTACATGGAATTAATTAAGGGCGAATCGTACTCATCGAAAAGTACAACTACCGGGTGTCCTGTTTTTTCATATGCTATACGTATTAAATCACCTAAACGGAGATTGGGTTCAGTTGCCTCTTCAACACCGTAGATTTTTTCATAGTATGCAAGCTTGTGGTTCAGATTACGAATTAACTCATCACGATTTACCTCTTTTATGTCGCTAAAATCGAAATATAACACAGAATACGCTGTCCATTCTTATTCATATTCACCAAGTGCAAGACCCTCAAAGAGTTCTTTTCGCCCCTCGAAATAGAAGCGTAATGTCGAAGTCAGTAGCGACTTACCAAAACGACGTGGACGGCTCAGAAATATGTATTTTGAGTTCGTCTTCATCATATTTGCAATATACTGCGTCTTGTCTATGTATGCGAATCCTTCATTACGTATCATTTTAAAGTCTTGAACCCCCACTGGGTATATTCGTCTGTTCTGCACCATGATATGCTTGTTTTTAGTATTAAACTTATCAATATGCGAAGTTAGTGATAAATTGTCAGACAATCAAATCTGTTACACTTTATCGGCGTGTTTTTTCTTTGGGGAATGTCCACGTGGTGAAGTCGGTGTTGGCTTCGAGGGGGACTTCGATATTGTCATCTAACTGGTAGAAAAAGTCTAAGCCTGTAGCCTCTTCCACATAATCTATGGAATGTGCATAGTCTGTCATCGGGCGGTGTCCCTCTTCGTTGGGGTAAATAAAACCAATAGATTGTGGCTGCGTGCCATTATACGCAAGGACAACCTTGAAAAAAGCATCTGGCACTGCAACTCGGTTTTCGCCTACTGTGCTGTAATTGGTTGTGTAAAATATTGGTCCTGCAACAATATAAATCTTGCCATACTCCGCTGCCCAACGACGACATTGGTCTTCGAGATATTTCCAGTCACGCTGATTGAGGTCGCCATTCTGAGGCGAGATATTGGTCATAAGAAAAGCATCGTCTTGTGCCTCTTGCGCCCATTTATTGTCGGCTGCGGGGCAAAGGTGTCCTCGCTGATAGCCACACTCTCCCTCCCTAATGTCGGAATAGACGGCTCGTGGCTCTGGCACATCTTTATCTTCAACAAAATAGTGTCCTTTTCGGGCAAAAGGTCCGTCTAAATGGTCGTCGGTTAGCACCCACCCCACCCAATTGGGGTTGCGGGTGGAGCTATTATACGAGGTGGTATAGGAGTAGCGACAAAGCAATTGGTCGTATGTGGTGGCTTGCGAAAAACGAGGTATCTCGTAACGCTCGCTCTCATCAAAAGACCCATTATTAATTGCCTCAATTACAGTGCCATTTGATGTTGGCCCTTCTTTTTCAAACAAATATACACCTGCTATTAATAGTATTGAAGCAAGGATAGGTAGTATCTTTTTCATAAATTAGTTACTTGAGGGGGGGGGCTATAAATTATGTATAAAACCACTCTTATTTATTGTTTGAGTCGAAGTCTTGAAGTACTTTGTTGACATCTGTTTCTACCTTTAGTAGTTGTTTGCGAAGTGAAGTAAGTAGCTCGCCAGCCTTTGCCACTTGGTCTGTTAGGCGGTCGACACTCATTTCGCCACTCTCAATGTCCGAAACAATTTTTTCTAATTGAGCCATCTGCTCATCGTATGTAGCCATAATATATATAGTTTTAGTTGTTGAATACTATTTCAATTATAGAACAATGTTTGTACAATTGACTGTCAGAATGTGTTTTTTCATTGAAATACTTCTCAGTCATAGACATAAATTCAGCAAACGCTTTATCAGCATGATCAACGCTATTGTTTCGTATTTGAATGATGTTCCGACCTGATTGTGGGCGATAGTCCATTGATATTAATCTCTATCTGACCTTGACTTACATTGTCCAAAAATTTAGCTTTTGAGTAAACTTGTTGCGATTCGTCAATAGGTTCCTCTGGTTCTTTTAATTCTTTCAGCACATCATACGTTGTAACAATTGGCAGCAAAGTATCATCGTGTAGCGTAGCACAATGGGTGGGTGTAGAAGTACCTGTGGTTCAAGGACTATATATCCATTACCATCGGCACTGGCAAAATCGATTTGTATAATATATTTTACATTGCCTAAATTTACTAACCCTTTAACATTTTCGGCAACAAATATTTTGGGGCGAGTGATGTCTATTACCTGCTTCATTCAGTAATATAGCTTGCCTGCTACACTGAAATCCTGACAAGGGAAACCGCCCTCAAAACTCAAATCCATACCGCCACAACCCGAAAAAAAGAGATAATACCCGATGAGCCTTCACTGCTCTATTCTTATTGGGTGGGAAATGCAGCGATAGTTGCGATTCTGCAATAGGTCGGACTGACCAAAGGTGTCTGTTTTATATGGTTTAGCGGTATCTGTCATTTGGCAGTTTTTTTATGTTGTATTCGATTACTTGTTCTACTCGGCTCTCGACAGAGCCTGTGGCGAAGATGGTGATAATAGTGTCGCCTTGGTGTAATGTGTGTATGTCGGTGAGGAGTCGTCCATTAGAGAGAGTCATTGAGTAGCCTCGTTCGAGTAGCCGGCGTGGGTCTAAAAGCGTAAGCTTGGTTTCGAGTAGCCGCAGACGGTTGTCGCCTTGTGTAACGATAGCTCGCACCGAAAGCGGAATGAGCCGCTGCATACTATCTAACCTATTTCGCTGGCGACTAAAAGTAAGCATAGTTACTGCTGAAATTTGCGATGAAATGGTAGAAATATACGTTTTTTGCTCAGCTATTAGTTGTGTTGATGAGTGACGGTAGCTGTTGGCTAAAGCTGTAAGTGCTTGCCGTTGCTGATTAACGTATAACGATGTGGCTGATGGTAGACGTACGGCAAAATTGGCTATTTGTGCTGTGGCAGTACGAAGTTGCAATTGTACACTTCGTTGCAACGTTATTGCAAGTGTGTCTAAGCGTTCGGCAATGTAGAGTGTGTGCTGAATGATAAACTCGGCAACGGCAGTAGGGGTTTTCAATGCAGTATGAGCCACCATATCGAGAACCGACTCATCGCGCTGATGCCCAATGCCAGTAAGAACAGGCAGTGGCATAGCGGCACACACCTCGGCAATAGGCAAGCTGTCAAAAGCATACAAATCGCTTGTAGCTCCACCGCCACGAATTATAACCACCACATCAAAATCTGCAACACGTAATGCCACTCGGTGCAAAGCTGCTATAAGCGACTCTTCGGTCTGTACACCCTGCATCATGGATTGAAACAATTCTACTTGGTATGCAAAGCCATAACCATTGTCAAGCAATTGATGACAAAAATCGGAATACCCGGCAGCCGAAGCACTGGATATGACGGCTATTCGTTGTAACAATGTAGGAATAGGTAATCGCCCATTACGAGCCAACAAGCCACGAGTGCGAAGCGACTCTATAATTTCTAATCTTCTACGTTGAAGAGATCCAAGAGTATATGTAGGGTCTACATCTACAGCACTAACACTTAGCGAGTAGAGGGGGTGGTAGTCGACCTGAACAAGCAGTTGCACCGTCAAGCCCTGCGCTAAAGGTTGTCCTGTTACCTTTAGAAATTTTTCGGATATATTGCGCCAATTCCATTGCCATACGTTGCAACGTATTTTAGCTTGCAACTGGTCCGATCCCGAAGCCTTTTCCACTAAATCTATATAGCAATGCCCCCCACGTATGGCGAGCGAGTTAACCTCGCCCCACACCCATACGTGCTGCGGCAACGACTGCTGTAGCACTTGCTTTATCCCAATAGACAATTGGGTAATGGATATAGGTTGAATGGTGGACATAATCGAAAATAAAACTAACTACAATAACATCAGCATATTATGCCGCCGGCGAGAACATCGTTGTAGTCGGGACCTGTATATAGGACGGCACTCTGCCCAGGAGTAACACTCTCGGCTGGTGAGGGGAAACGGAGTTCTATGCCTTCGGGACAATGATATATGTCGGCCGGTACTGGATTGGAGCGGTAACGAAGTTTAGCCATTATAGTTGTTCCATCGGTGAAATCGGCATATTTCATCATATTTACACTCTTTAGGCGGCACTTAGAGGAGAGCAAATCGTCACGAAGTCCAAGAGTTACGGTATTGGCTGTAGCATTGATTTGAGTTACATAGCGAGGCGAGCCAAAAGCCACACCTAAGCCTTTGCGCTGCCCTATAGTGTAATTGGGACAACCGGTATGTTGTCCTAAAACGTTGCCGTTTTTGTCGATAAAATTACCCATTTTGCAGCGAGTATCAAAGTCGGGAACATTGTCGTACAAAAAATGACGATAGTCGTTGTCGGGGACAAAACATATCTCCTGACTTTCTGTCTTTTTCGACAAGCGTTCAAATCCTGCATCAAGAGCCATCTGCCGCACTTCGGGTTTCACATAGTCGCCAAGGGGAAAGTGTGTGCGATGGAGATTGTCTTGCGACAATCGCCACAAAAAATAGGTTTGGTCTTTTGCTGTGTCGGCTCCACGGCGCAGATAATATCGTCCCTCATCAGTTACTCCAATACGAGCATAATGACCTGTTGCTATAGCATCGCAGCCCAAGCGGTCTGCCCACTCCATCATCTTACCCCACTTGATGGTAGCATTACACACCACGCAAGGATTTGGAGTACGACCACACATATATTCATCGATGAAATTGGCAATAACTGTAGATGCAAACTCCTCACGAAGATCAATGATATGATGTTCCATACCAAGGTTATGAGCCATTTGTTGAGCCTCGAAAATGGCGTCAACGGTACAACACCCTTTCTCGCGAGAAATACACTCCTGCGATATTTGGTCATAAGTGCGATAGGTTGCCCCTATCACCTCGTATTGCTGTTTTCGAAGAAGAATAGCAGCTACCGACGAGTCGATACCGCCACTCATAGCCATTAGTATGCGCTTGGACATAAAAGAATTATTATTAGAAAAAATAGCAAAATTCAGAAAGATATATCTTTACACCCTAAAAGGGTGTAATTAGGCATTTACCGCTTCGTCAAACCACGAGCGAAGTAAGTGGTATTGTTCGTCACGAGAGAGCGTTGAGTTGTCGAGAAGTCGGGCATCGTTGGCTTGGCGAAGTGGTGAAACACTGCGGTGCGTGTCGCGATAATCACGCTCAACAACATTGGCAAGCACCTGCTTGTATGGTTCTCCTGCACCCTTTTCTTTTAATTCAAGGTAGCGACGTTCGGCACGAACTTCTGCTGTAGCAGTAACAAAGACTTTTAGTTCGGCATTTGGGAAAACCACAGTACCTATGTCGCGTCCATCCATAACTATGCCTTTAGACACACCCATCTGTTGTTGTGCAGCCACAAGAGCCTCTCGGACAAACTCTATAGCCGACACTCTGCTTGCTCCATTTGCCACTTCAAGTGTACGAATAAGCTGCTCTACATCTTCACCATTAAGAGTTGTATGCTGCGAACCATCTGGTTGTATGGCAAAGCCTACATTTATGTTGGGCAGCAATTGTTTTAGTTTGCTTTCATCGATATTGCTATCGGTCATAACACCTTGACGGATAGTGTAGAGAGCCACGGCACGATACATAGCACCAGTGTCAACGTAGGTATAACCAGTGTCACGAGCCAACTGCTTAGCCATAGTGCTTTTACCGCATGAAGAGTAGCCATCTACAGCCACAACTATTTTTTTCATAATCAAGGAAAAATATCAATTTAGTTAAGTTCTACAACTAATGAAAATAAAACTAAAAAAATTAATTTTCACCGAGCATTTCGGCAATTTTTGCGCATAGAGCGGCAAACTCTTCCTCTTCGTAACGGCGAGTGAGCATAACTATTTTCCCGTCACGGTCGATAAGTACATTACGAGTTATACCTGCATCGGGAAAAGCATATAGTGTAAATGCATTACTCTCCACATCATACGCTATGGGGTATGTTACCTCAGTTTTCTCTTTCATCATAGCTACTTTGTCGGCAGTTTCGTCTCGGTCAACACCAAGAAGTACGAAGTCGGGATTAGAACCAAAACGCTGCCAGATGTCGCTTTCTATAAAAGGCATTTCACGGCGACAGATACCACACCACGAGGCGGTGAATTGAAGCATAACTACCTTTCCACGATTTTGTGAAAGAGTAAAAGTAGTACCATTGTCCACCTCAATGGTAAAGTCGGGAGCGAGATCTCCAACGGCAACAATATAGCCACGGTCGCCAGGTTCTTCCGAAGTTTGCTGTACGGCAGTAGTATCGGCTTGAGCTGTTTCGCTCTCCGACTTGTTGCTACGGCTGCCATTACACGAAGTAGCCACAATAGCTACTACAAATAAAAGAGTTGTCAGTAATTTGTGCATAATATATAATTATTTCGTTAGATTTTATTCTCTAAATTAGAGCCCCAATATTTCTATTCAATTACTTGTCCGTGGTCGAGGGTGAAGACGCGAGCGGGGATTTGGGTTTGTGATACTATAGAGTCGATGTTGTTACGATCGGTGTCGGTAATGAATATTTGACCAAAGTCGTTGGACGCTACAAGCGAAACAATGCGAGCAACGCGAGAGGCATCTAAGCGATCGAAAATATCGTCAAGCAACAATATAGGTTGTACCCCTACTATCTGTCGAAGATAGACATATTGAGCCAATTTAAGAGATACGAGATATGTTTTATTCTGTCCTTGCGAGCCATTATGTTTTATAGGATAGCCATCGAGAAGCATTTCGAGATCATCCTTGTGCGAGCCGCGAGTGGTGTAACCAATGGCAAAATCACGTTCACGACATTGGACAAGAAGAGGGGCAAGGTCGCCTTGTTCAGAGTGAGAACAGTAGCGGAGCGACACTACCTCATCGGGAGCTGCTATTTGACGATAAAATGATGCAAAAATAGGCGTAAAGTCGTCAATAAATTTATGTCGACAAGCATAAATATACGCAGCCTCATCTGCCATTTGTCGTTCAACAATGTCGAGCATAAGGGCATCGGGTCGCTCCTCTTGCTTCATCATAGAGTTACGATTTTGAAGAGCTTGATTATAGCGCATCAACGCATAGAGATAACGGCTATCGTATTGCGATATTACCACGTCCATAAAGCGACGACGCTCATCGCTACCCTCTGAAATTAACTCTTGGTCTGAGGGCGATATAAGCACTGCTGGCAAAAAACCTATATGTTCTGCTAATCGAGTGTACTCTTTTTTGTTACGAGTGAAACGTTTCTTTACACGCCTCTTGACAGAGGCGGCTATAACCTCGCTATGTCCGTCACGAAGATAGTCGCCACTAAGCATAAAAAAATCGGCATCGTGACTAATGTGCTGAGTGTCTACTGCACCAAGATGACTTTTAGTGAACGACAGATAGTATATAGCGTCCAACAGATTAGTCTTGCCCATACCATTAGCACCCACAAAGCAGTTGAACTTTTGTGAAAAGTCCAAATCGCATTGTAAAATATTACGATAGTTGATGCAAGAGATGTGACGCAAATACATATTTAGATGAGGGTGAGGGCATTAGATTTTATTTTGAAGATATTTCAGTGAGTTGAGTAGTTCGATGGTGTCATCGCCAAGGCGCGATTTCACCTCTATATGGTGCAGACATTCAAGCACAAAAGAGTTCTCTTCGAAGCAACCACGCACCGACTCGAAATCCATAGCCTTAATACGTTCATCGCCATCGATACCAAAGCCAGTTTGCGAGTTGAGATCAAACTCCTTTTTAGCATCGTTGTAAAGCATGTGATCTAAATCGACAACTGTTTTTTTCCACTGCTCCACAACTATTATAAGGTCGTCCGGAGTTATGCTGTCGATAGGTTTACCTATAAATTCAAGCAATTTTTCGTATGCCCACGTCCATTCATAGTCGTAATAGGCAGAGTGCATAGTGCGGAAACGAACATCTATATCGTCAAGTATAACACCGCCAACATCAATATCATCTATCAAGCGTTGTATCTCATCTTTAGGTACAATAAGACCTGAAATGTCAACCCATTCGCCAAGACCTATCTCGGAAGTTGGTTTAAGATGTTCTATAAGGTCGGCAAATGAAGAGTAAGAGCCAAGCCTCTTTGAGATACGAGAGATCAGCGAGTTACCCAAAAATTTGAGTATTGCCATTTGGTAGAGCCGTATGCCATTGGCAAGCGACGAACTACGGATGCGACAATTTTGGTAAAGAAAGAAATCGTTGGTAGGACCAGAAATCTTTTTCAAGTGGTTGAGTATAGCCACACCATTGTACATTTTTTGAATGGTGTAGGGACTTAAAAGGTTGTAATTGATGAGGTCGAGTTGATGAGGGTCGTGGCGGTTGTCACGTTTTGGCCACTTCTGTGCATCGCGCACTGTACCAACGCTTCGCAGATTAACAGCTGGCACTAAATACGACTCTGTGGCGTTCTCTATAAGATAAGAGAAAGGCATATTGGAAGTGTCGGAATGCTTGGTATGACGCCCCATAACAAGAGTAAAAGCACCTATACGAGCAGGCCAAAGAAGGTATGAATCGCTGGTAGTTTTAGAACCACGCTCAGCCATACCCTGGTGGATAGGTCCGAGTTTGTACATGTGGTTACTTTGGTTAGAACCCGAGCCTGCATTCAGAAACGAGTACATACCTGCAATCAACAAAGTCGACTTGTGGTGCGACACGGTGTATGGACCTGCAAAGATGGCTGTTGCCTCACCGTGGAAACCTTGGCAATTGGCAAAAAACAGCGAATCCAACGCCGAATAGTGCTTACCCATAACCACACTTTGCCCTATGAAACAACGTGAAATGAGGGTAGAGTCGGTAATACTAGCACCTGAAGAGATAATGAAATCGGTACATTTTACACCCGAACCTATATGTACGGGGTCGTATTGGTTTGAATTAATAGTTCCATTGCTTAACTTCGATGTTCCAATTACAGCAGCGTGACTACCGATATTGACATTCTTAATAGAACTACAATTTACTATTTTTACATCGTTCTCTATTCGCCCTCTTGTAGCACGACACGAAGCTACATACTTCGCTATCTCGCACTCTATGTTTTTAATCAGCACCTTGTCATGACGATAGAAAGCCAAGATATAGGCCATCTGAGCGGTTAAGTTGTCGTACATCACTATTTCACGTCCACCAGTTTCGTTCATAACAGGCACAGGCACACCATTGCCGAAAGTCGACTCACCATCCACCACCACTATATTGGTATTTTCTATTATTACACGGTCAGCAATGTCGTAATTGGCTATATAGTTTTTTATGTTGTGAAGGTAGCAGTCGTTGCCCACTGACACATTGTGCAGATGCACATTGAAAATGCCACTATGCAGGACTACACCTCCAGGTTGCTCAATAGTTGAATGATAAGTTCCGAGACGGCAATTGCCTGAGAACTGCACGTTACGTATATAGTCGGTAGCAAAGTCGTCAACTACGGTCACTGCCGACCAGTCGTCAGAAACGCAACCTTTGTCGAGAAGACAATCTATTTCAAAAGGGGAGAGGGGTCTATGCATAATTGCTGTAAAGAGTTGTTTTATAACTTTAGTGGTACCAGGACAGAAACAATTAGTTTCTTGTCAGCAGTTCGGCAATACCGCTGATAGAAGTAGTTATTTGCTCGCCTGTTGCCATATTTTTAAGAGCCACGGTGTGGCTTTGACGTTCCTGTTCGCCAACAATAGCCACGTAAGGAATGTGATTAGCATCGGCGTATGACATCTGTTTTTTAATTTTCACCACATCGGGGTAGACCTCAGAGGCAACACCTGCACGGCGCATCTGTCTAACCATATCTAAGCAATAAGGCACAGAAGCTTCATCCATAGGTAGGAAAATGAGTTGAGTGCCAACGGCAGTATCTTTTGGGAAAAGGTCAAGAGCAGTGAGGACATCGTAAATGCGGTCGGCACCAAACGAAAAACCCATACCGGAAATACCAGACAAACCAAAAATGCCGGTGAGATTGTCGTAACGACCGCCACCAGAAATTGAGCCAATCTCCACATCGTTGGCTTTAACTTCGAGAATAGCACCAGTGTAGTAGTTTAGACCACGAGCAAGAGTTAAGTCGAGTTGAACTTGACTTTTCACGTCCGATGCAGCCACATAGCCTAATATTTCCTCCATTTCATCGAGCCCTCGCATTGCTACCTCGCTACCCGAAAGAGTGTTACGAAGTACGGCTATCTTGTTGGTATTCGTACCCTCCATAGTAAGAATAGGCTGTAAAGTGGCAATAGCCTCATCGGTTAAACCCTTAGTGCGAAGTTCGGCATTTACCCCATCGAGACCAATCTTGTCGAGCTTGTCGATAGCTACGGTTATATCAACAATCATATCGTCGGCACCGATAAGCGAAGCCATTCCGGCAAGAATTTTACGGTTGTTAATTTTAATGGTTACAGCCACACCTAAACGGGAGAATACCTGATCTATCATCTCAATACATTCAGCCTCATAAATCAAGGAGTCAGACCCTACAACATCGGCATCGCATTGAAAAAATTCACGATAACGCCCACGCTGAGGACGGTCGGCACGCCACACCGGCTGTATCTGGAAACGTTTGAAAGGCAAAGTTATCTGGTCGCGGTGTTGCACCACATAGCGTGCAAAAGGCACGGTAAGGTCGTAGCGAAGACCTTTTTCGCTTATCTTGTTTGTTAGGCGTATGCTGTTGCGCTCATCAAGTTCAGCCTGTTCGAGTTTTGCTGCCCAGTTCCCCGAATTGAGAATTTTGAAAAGAAGTTTGTCGCCTTCCTCTCCATATTTACCCATAAGTGTAGAGAGGTTTTCCATTGAAGGAGTCTCTATCTGGCTATAGCCATAAAGGCGAAATACGGTGCGGATAGTATCGAATATATAGTTGCGTCGTGCCATTTCGGCAGGAGAGAAGTCGCGAGTACCTTTTGGAATAGATGGTTTAGTAGTTGCCATAATGTAGATGTAAGTAATTATGTTATGTTTTTATTGTCTTGTGGTATTTTGTATGGTTCAATAAATTAAAAATATAGTCTCACTTATTTCGTGAAAAGAGCGGTGAAATCGGCAAAAATCTTGTCCGATGCACCAGTATGAGCCTTAACATACTGTCCAGCACGATGGGCAGCCTCGGCATCGTTGTATAGATAGTTATTGAGAGCCTCGCTACACTCTTTTTCTGACGAAATAGAACGTGCTGCGCCACAATCTATTAATTGACAAGCCTCTTGAAAACGTTGATAGTTTGTGCCAAACACAACAGGCATACCCCATACGGCAGCCTCTAAGGTGTTGTGAATACCCACGCCAAAACCGCCACCTATGTATGCCACCTGACCATATTGATATACCGATGAGAGCAGACCTATAGTATTTATTATAAGGCAATCGGCAGTGGTAGCCTCTTCTGTAGTAGTATCGGTATAGAGGGCATAACGGCAAGTTAGAGCCGCTGTTATCTCTTTTATTCGTTGTGGTTCAACGTGATGTGGTGCTATTATCATACGGCACTTACCTGCATTGGCATTGATGTATGGGAGTAGCAGTTGTTCATCGGGCGACCATGAACTACCAACAACTATTACTTTATGACCTGCGGCAAAAGCATCAACAATAGGCAACTGCTTAGCGGCAGAGGCAATATCTGCAACACGGTCGAAACGAGTGTCGCCTACCACCTGAGTATTACTTACACCAATTGAAGAGAGAAGCAATTTCGACTCTTCATTTTGCAGATAAATAGTATGGAAAGTGCTGAGGCACTGGCGGAAAATGCGTCCATACCAACGGAAAAATGGTTGTGATGTGCGAAATATAGCACTTATCAAGAATGTAGGCGTTTGTTGTTTGCGAAGTTGAGCCAAAAAGTTAAGCCAAAACTCGTATTTGACAAAAATTGCAAAATCGGGTTTCAACGCAGCGACAAACTTACGAGATTGACGAGGGGTATCTATTGGGAGGTAGACTACAATATCGGCTTTGTCGTAATGCTTTCGTACCTCGTAGCCCGAGGGCGAGAAGAACGAAAGTACTACACGGCAATTGGGGTATTTGGCTTTGATTCGTTCAATGACAGGGCGTCCCTGTTCAAATTCGCCAAGCGAGGCAGCATGAACCCACACCACTTTATCATTGCAATGCTCGACACGAAAAGCAGTTATCCTCTTTATCGCCTCATTCTCTCCATGATACATAAGTCGGATATTTGGGCGAAAAACAGCTGCTATCGCTATTGCAAAGCGGTAGAGACACATAGCTATATTGTACAATATCTTCATCTCGAAACTCACATTTTATTTCAACTTACAAAAATAGTAAATAATATTGGTTTTTACAAGAGGGTAATTTTTGACAAGAGTCACAATCAATGACCGATTCGGTAGAATCAATAGCGGTTTCTAAACAGTGTAAAAACCACAAAAGCCATTCAGTTATATCAAGTGAACCTTTTTGTGTACGTTCGAGAATGTGGTAGTATTCCGACTTCATACTATTTATGGCCGCAGACATACTATAGTACCGCTGTGGCATGCCATCAGATTTAGCAAGTAGCAAATCGGTAATAACACGAGTAATGCGACTATTGCCATCGTCAAAAGGATGAATAGTAACGAACCAAAGATGAGCAATTGCTGCCATATATAGATATTGTTCATAATATTTGCTAATTAAAAAGTGTCACTCTAACAAAATAGGTTGTCCTATTTTGGGGAGGGCGATGTGGAGTGTGGTGTCGGTATGTGCGGCTATGCTGATGAGGTTCGTTGGTTCGTTCCAAGGGTGGCGAGCGAGGGCATATTTGCCATTGTGGATAGGTACAGAAAGGTGAGCATTGAGGGTGTGAATTATTAAGGGTAACTGATGAGGAAGGGTGTGTATATGTGGCCAAGCTGTGTTATACTGCCCATTTTCGAGCATAGCGAGGTCGATAGTTGGGAAACGATGCGCAATATCCTCGAAATGAGAGCCGTAGCCACCATCGCCTCCTACAAAGATAGTTCTGTCATTGCATTGTATCATAAACGATGCCCATAGCGACTGATTACGTTTAAGCAGGCGGCCTGAAAAATGACGTGATGGAAGACAGGTAAAATAAATATCGCTACAATTGGCATCATCGTACCAATCCAACTCAATAAGCCTATCGCCAAAACCCCAACGCTCTAAATGCGCTCCTACACCAAGAGGACATACAACGTGAGAGATACGAGTACGAAGCTGACGAAGTGTTTTATAGTCTAAATGGTCCCAATGGTCATGGGTAATAACCAGATAGTCAATATCGGGCATATCGTTAGGTGAGTATATAGCAGTACCTCGGAAAGGTCGCATCACAAGCGATGTTGGAAAAGAGGTAGTTAGTATTGGGTCGACAAGTATAGTCTTTCCGCCTACAAACATCAAGTACGATGAGTGTCCAAACCAAATAACCTGATCTACCGAGCGGTCAATGAGCGTAAGGTCCGTTCTTACAGCTTCGATAAGTTGAGTTGGCTTAATATTTTTAGGTTTATCGGTCTGCTGTTCTGCGTTGTTACCCTTATTGTCGTTATGAAGAACGATGGTTGCTGTGGTTTGAAGATTACGAAACTCGCCATCACGGAAATTTGGGGAGTGCAGAACACGCTGCAACCTCTCGCCACGAGGTAATGCTCCAAAAGCAGGATGCTGCAAAACAAGAAATACAATTAGCGCAATAGCTGCCAATATAGCAAGAGTGATATACATTGCTTTCATACAAAATAATTAACTTTCCTTTAATACAAATTTTAGGGAGGTTCTATAAATTAATGTGCTTCGAGCCAGTCGGAACCTGTACCAATGTCAACACGGAGAGGAACAGAGAGAGGGTAGGCATTCTCCATTTCGAGACGGACGATGTCGGTCATAGTTTCGAGTTCATCGGTAGGCACCTCGAAATTTAATTCGTCGTGTACCTGAAGTATCATTTTCGATTTCAAACATTTAGCTTGGATAGTACTATCAATACGCACCATAGCTATTTTTATAATGTCGGCAGCAGCTCCTTGAATAGGAGCGTTAACGGCATTGCGCTCGGCAAAAGAGCGAACTACGGCATTGCGTGATGAAATGTCGGGTAGGTAGCGACGACGATTCATTGGTGTAATGGCATAGCCAGACTGTCGAGCTTTCGCTACGGCTTTACTTATAAACTCTTTAACTTCGGGGAAAGACAAGAAATAATTATCTATCAGCTCCTTCGCCTCACTGCGAGGGATAGATAATCGTTCTGCCAACCCGAAAGCCGATATACCATATATTATGCCAAAATTGGCAGTCTTTGCTTTACGGCGCATATCATCTGTCACATCATCGAGGGGTACGTGGTATATTTTGGCAGCGGTAGCAGCGTGAATATCCTGATTAGAGAGGAAAGCCTCTATCATATTATGGTCGGCAGAGAGGTGAGCCATAATACGCAACTCTACTTGTGAATAGTCGGCAGAGAGGAACACGCACCCTTCTGATGGTATAAAAGCACGACGAATTTCACGTCCATTGTCAGTACGAATAGGTATATTCTGCAAGTTGGGGTTCGACGATGATAGACGTCCTGTAGCAGTAACAGTCTGATTGTATGAAGTATGCACACGCCCGGTTACAGGATTAATAAGGCGAGGAAGTGCATCGATATATGTGCTAAGAAGTTTTTTTAAGCCACGATATTCGAGTATCTGCCCTACCACAGGGTGTTTCGAACGGATAGACTCAAGTGTCTCTTCATCGGTAGAATACTGTCCACTTTTGGTTTTTTTTGCTTTGTCAAGTAGTGCAAGGCGGTCGAAAAGCAATTCACCTACCTGACGAGGCGAACTTACATTTATGTCGCATCCTGCAAGACGATGTATATTTTGCTCGATAGCATTCATCTTGGCAGTCATCTGGTCGGATATTTGCGAAAGGGCAAAGTCGTTGACCACCACGCCATTAATCTCCATACGTGCTAACACTTGTACAAGCGGCATCTCAACCTCGGCGAAGAGTTTAGTCAACTCTTTATCATCGAGCATTGAGGGCATAATATTGTACAGACGAACGGCGACATCTGTCATCTCACACACGTAGCGCAACACCAAATCGGGTGCCACCATTTCCAACGATTGCTGCGCTTTACCACGAGGACCAACTACCGCCTCTATAGTCATCATCTGGTAATCCAAAAGAGTAAAGGCAAGGTAGTCTAAATTGTGTTTCTGCTCTGGTTGTAGCAGATAATGAGCCACTTCACAATCGAATAACCGCCCGCAAAGGTCAATACCATATCGGCTAAGAACAATATATTGGTGCTTTAATCCATAGCCTATTTTGGCAATAGTGGCAGATGAAAATAAAGGCGAGAGCATTTGCAATTTGCTTTTCTTATCTTCGTCTGTTCCAAACAATGGTATGTAGCGTACTTTGTGGCATTTGGCATCGTCGCACCCCGACAACGCTATACCAATAGGCTTGCAAGTCATAGACTCTTGTGTGTCAGTTATTATAGTAAATGCCACAGAGTGTGATGACAGCAATTCTTGCACAATTTGCTCAATATCCTCTTGGCTATCTACTACATTATAGTCACGCTCTTCACTATCTATATTACTCTTAATCACCACAGGTGCAGGTGTTTCTGCAATTGGTTCTACAAAATCGTCGAATAACGATTTCTGTTGAGGTTTAGCACGAGGGTTTTCGGTAGGAGGTTGAAGACGTACGAGGTGAGTTTTGAACTCTAAGTCGGTGAATATACGTGTTAAAGCTTCTTTGTTCTGTTCGGCAATGACAAACTCGTCAGGCACAAACTCCACTGGCACATCGGTACAGATAGTAGCAAGGTAGTGCGAGTCGCGAATTTGCTGAACGTTGTCCCTTACCTTAAGAGCCAACGAGCCTCGCAACTCGGCAGCATGCTCTATAATACCATCGATAGACCCGTACTGGGCAATGAGCCTAACAGCAGTTTTTTCCCCTACCCCGGGGCAACCAGGTATGTTGTCGGCGGTATCGCCCATTAAGCCAAGTAGGTCAATAACCTGTGAAGGCGATGATATGCCCCAACGACTTGTAATCTCACTAACACCAAGAGTTTCTATATCGTGAGCTCCGGTACGAGGTTTTATTATAGATATATGGTCGGTAACAAGCTGTCCATAGTCTTTGTCGGGGGTAATCATAAATACATCATACCCCTCTCGTTCGCCTTTAACTGCCAAAGTGCCAATGACATCGTCAGCCTCGTAGCCAGCCACCTGTAGCACTTTAACTCCATACGCAGCCATCAACTCTTTGATTATAGGCACTGCTGCATGAATATCTTCGGGTGTGGCATCACGATTAGCCTTGTACGACTCGAACTCCTTATGTCGGAAAGTAGGACCAGCAGGGTCGAACACCACTGCAAGGTGAGTGGGATTTTCACGGCGCAATATCTCTTCGAAGGTATTTAGGAAACCAAATACTGCCGAAGTGTTTTGTCCTTTAGAATTGATGCGCGGCGCACGAATAAAGGCGTAATAGGCTCGGAAAATTAGTGCGTAAGCATCTATCAGATGAAGTCGGGGCATAGCAAGATGTGTGTGTTATTGGGTTGATTATGAGTGTAGGTGGCAGAGCAATTACCAATGGTTGCGGTGTATTTTTTCGGGTTTCCACTTGTCTTTAGGGGCAGGATCTTCGGCAGGATGTCCGATAAATATCACATTAAGAGGTGTAACATCAGAGGGAAGTTCAACGATAGGAATTACACCAGAGAGGCGTTCTTCGACAGGGTAAACACTTGTCCACACAGCACCAAGTTGTAGAGCGTGAGCTGCGAGGAGAATATTTTCGGTAGCAGCAGAAGCGTCTTGCACCCAGTGTCCACAACCATTAGCAGGTTGTATAGTGGGGTCAACAGTGGCACAAACCACTATAGCCAATGGAGCTTTAGCAGCCATAGACATACCACCCGACACCTCTACAAAACGGTCGAGAGTAGCACGATCGTCAACTACTACAAATTGCCATGGTTGACGATTACGAGCTGTTGGAGCAGCCATTGCAGCTCGCAGAAGAGCGGTAATCTGTTCTTCGCTAACTGGTTCTGAGGTATAGTCACGAATACTGGTGCGAGTGTAGATATTGTTCAAAACTATGGATGCAGTGTCAACATTGGCAGTCGCAACTTCAACAGTAGTAACATCATCGGTTTTCTTAGATGTAAAGAAAAGGGTGAGCGACATGACAAGTAGTGCCACTGCTAAAAGAAAAGAGAGAAAATAGGGCGATTTCATAGCGACATTTTATTTTTTAGAATTGATAATATTGGATTTAGCGTTAGTCTTTTGCGGTGCATTGCTTAATTCGGCAGTTCGCATTAAGCAGCCGGTTGGACATACAAAACGGCAATAAGGACGACTAACAATGGTGGAAAGAAGCAGTACAACTACCGCTGCTATAAGCACTCCTATTACGGCATCGGAAAGAAAAAAAGCTGAGAAGAGTTCGTAATCTATCCAATCGAACCAAACTCCTGTCCACATAAGCAGCATAAGCACAGCCCACAATATTTGACGAAACAAGTCAAGACCTCGCAACAGTCGTGGCGAAATACGTACCTTATATGGTACTATTCGTCCCATCAACTCTTGTATCGATCCAAAGGGGCATATCCACATACAATAGTGGTTAGGGTGATTAAGTAGCGGATATACAAATGCCACTACCATCATTACTATCAACACTATAGATGTTACCCAATTAATACCATTAGAGAAGAACGACAACAAAGCTGTGTAGTTGAGGAATGTACCACTCCAAAAACCCAAAATTACCACATTCAAAAGAAGTTGAACTATACGGTATATCTTGTTTTTGAAAAAGAGAGGAAGTATAGCACCAAGCAAAACTACTATTAACGAACAGATAAATTCTGCCGAGAGCCAGCTACTAAAATCTTTTCGTTGCGAACTACCCACTTTGCCATTGTTAACCACATACTCCATACCACGATACACCGATGTAATAATTGCCGATGAGGTGTATGTTGCCCCCGACACAGCATCAACATTAGTGTTGAGTATCTTCTCCGGAGTAAGACCCACAAAGCGTGGCAATACCTTTTCGGCTGTACGCAGAAAACGAGGGGTTTCGGCATTCCGAAGTACCTCTATTTCAGACACCACGCCCCTTTCAATAGTTATTTCCAACGGCACACGACCGCCATAACCTATTATGTCGGCAGTAATTGGGGCAGTGGCTATTAGTAACGTGCCATCGTCAAGGCGAGTAACCACGCTATCGCTCTGGATGTCGGCAAGCTGCAAGTCGTAACCAAAGAGGCGAGCATCGCGCTGCACTACCACAGCCATAAGCATCAAGGTACAAGTAGCAATACTCAAAAAGTGCTGTACCAACCGCACAAACGATATATTTTTCTTCATAAAAGGTATCTAAACATAGTAGAACGCTACACATTAAACAAAATAGAGCATATCACACCTATCTGCTTAGGATGACATACTCTATTATTATTTTATAGTACAACGATGGACGTTTGTCTTTTTATATCGCTTGTCCTAATTAGATGAAGAGCCTGTATCTCCTGCAGAGCCAAGAGGGGTTTTGTTTTCTGCCTGAGGCATTACCAAAGCACAGATTATGTATATAATCAAGCCACAACCATAAAAAAGTGCAAGGAGTACATATATAACACGCACCACGGTTGGGTCCATATCTAAATACTCGGCAAAGCCGCCACATACACCTGCTATCTTTTTGTCAGACGATTTACGAAGTTTCTTTTGATTGCTCATAACGATATAAAATATTGTATTTTAGTGTTTTTATTAATTTGCAATATTGCTTAGAGTGAAATTAGCCCACCGAACAGCCTGGACGAACCTCACGAGAAGGGCGGCAAAGAACTAATTTGCCATCGGCATTGACTGCGCTAAGTATCATACCTTCTGACATAATGCCACGCAACTTGCGAGGCTCGAAATTGGCTATAAAGAGTACTTGTGTACCCACCAACTCTTCGGGATTTGGATAGCTTTGTGCTATTCCCGATAGAATAGTGCGTCCACCCATACCATCATCGAGACGGAATTGCAGCAGTTTGTCGGCTTTAGGTACTTTGCTGCATTCAAGGACTGTAGCCACTCGTATGTCAGTCTTCTCCCACTCATCGAAAGGCACATTTGCCTTAACATCGGCAGGTTTGAAAGCCGATAGTTCGTTGGCTTTTTTAGTATCTTGCAACTTACGGAGTTGAGCCTCTATAACATCGTCTTCTATTTTGTCGAATAGAAGTTCGGCTTTGCCTATTTTGTTACCAGCGGCAAGGAGATTAATCTGGCCCAATTGTTCCCAGTCGAACACTTTCATATTTAGCATCGCACGAAGTCGTTTCGATGAGAAAGGCAAGAATGGTTCAAAAGCTATTGATAGATTAGCTGCTATCTGAAGAGCAAGATGTAGAATTGTGGCAGTACGCTCCATATCGGTTTTTGCCACCTTCCAAGGCTCAGTATCAGCAAGATACTTGTTGCCTATACGAGCCATATTCATGGCTTCGCGTAGAGCATCGCGGAAGTGGAAAGTTTCGAGATTTGACTCAAGAGCCGCTTTCACCTCGGCAAATTCGGCAAGGGTTTGACTGTCGTAGTCGGTAAGTTCGCCAAGTGCAGGTACTACATTGTCGAAGTACTTAGAGGTCAGAACTAAAGCACGATTTACAAAATTGCCATATATGGCTACAAGTTCGCTATTGTTGCGTGTTTGGAAGTCGTGCCACGTAAAGTCGTTATCCTTGGTTTCAGGCGCATTGGCAGTAAGCACGTAGCGGAGTACATCCTGCTTGCCAGGAAACTCTTCGAGGTACTCGTGAAGCCATACAGCCCAGTTGCGCGAAGTTGATATTTTGTCGCCTTCGAGGTTTAGAAACTCGTTGGCAGGCACGTTGTCGGGCAGTATATAGCTACCATCGGCTTTAAGCATAGCAGGGAAAACAATGCAGTGGAACACTATATTGTCCTTTCCTATGAAGTGTATCATTCGTGTATCTTGGTCTTTCCACCAACGCTCCCAGTCGTTAGGCAACAACTCTTTAGTGTTTGAAATATAGCCAATAGGGGCATCGAACCACACATAAAGCACTTTGCCATCTGCTCCCTCAATAGGTACTGGCACACCCCAATCTAAGTCGCGACTTACGGCACGAGGTTGAAGCCCCATATCGAGCCACGATTTGCATTGTCCATATACGTTTGGTTTCCACTCTTTATGGTTTTCGAGTATCCACTCACGAAGCCACGCTTCGTGTTTATCGAGAGGCAGATACCAGTGTTTGGTTTCACGGAGTACCGGTTTCGAGCCGCTGATAGTCGATTTTGGGTCGATTAAGTCGAGAGGGCTAAGGCTTGTACCGCATGCTTCGCATTGGTCGCCGTAGGCATTAGGGTTTTTACAATGAGGACAAGTGCCAGTGATATAGCGGTCGGCAAGAAATTGTCCAGCCTCCTCATCGTAATACTGTTCCGACACCTTTTCTACAAACTCGCCCTTCTCGTATAGTTTACGGAAATAGTCTGACGCGGTTTTGTGATGAATTTCCGAGGAAGTACGTGAATATATATCAAACGAAATACCAAGTTCTTCGAACGAACGTTTTATTATGCCGTGGTAGCGGTCTACAATATCTTGAGGGGTAACTCCCTCTTTTTTAGCCTTTATAGTGATGGGGACACCATGCTCGTCCGAACCACCAATAAATAGCACATCACGACCTTTCAAACGGAGATAGCGCACATATATGTCGGCAGGCACATACACACCTGCCAAGTGACCAATATGCACTGGTCCATTGGCGTATGGAAGAGCAGTAGTTACAAGTGTTCTCTTAAAATCTTTCATCTTTCTTTTTATCTATATGTCTGTAATTATTTATTTTCAAGCTGATAGTATAGTACGCACAAGAGTATTGTATGCTGATTTGCACATAGTTATCACTGTCACATACAAACCACAAAGTTATAAAAAATTTCGTTAACTACACTGCTCATTTGCTCATATTCTACATTTTAAGGTAAAAATCGTGTGTCAAGGCTATATATTCGGCTGTATATTGGTGCCGAGCCTCTTCAATAACAAGGTTGTCAGTAATGGGAGTCGATTGACTTTTGGCGGTGTTATCAGCGCAACCATTAGGTTGGTATCGTGCTGCAATAAGCAATCGTTTTGGCAATTCTGACGAAGGGGTGGAGTAAACATTTGTTACACGTTCAACTACAAAATTATGCTCTACGAGTATCGAAAATATCGGATTTTCCGTAGAAAATGGAAGAACAAGGTTTATTGTGCCACACTCTTTAAGCAGACGAGAGGCACACTCAACAAGAGCATGGTGTGAAAGGGTGTCGGTATGGCGAGCGGCAGTGCGAGCATTGTCGGGGCAGCGAAGAGAATTGACAAAAAATGGAGGATTACACACTATAGTGTCGTAGCAATTCGAGGGAGCGTTAGCTACGAACTCTTTCAAGTCGCATTTTGTCACCACCACTCTATTGGCGAATGGCGAAGCTGCCGCATTTTCTGCTGCTTGGGTTGCGGCTTCGCGGTCTATATCAATAGCATCGACTATGGCTGTAGGGTATCGCTGTGCAGCCATCAAAGCTATAAGGCCGGTACCAGTGCCAACATCAAGAATGCGAGGTGCGGCAGCATCTGTCACAAACCACGCACCCAAAAGCACGCCATCAGTCCCCACCTTCATAGCTGTGCGGTCCTGATGTACAACAAATTGCTTAAAACGAAACATTAATTATCTATGATTTTTTTGCGTAGAAAACTATCTTTTATTATGGAAAACGAAAAGAACAACTAAATAGTATATATTGTTAGTTCTATCAATAATTTACAGAGCCAATCTATAGTTTAAGTATCACACCAAAATGGAATGTTCGGGGGATTGAGGGTCCATAGATGTATGATGCATCTCGGTTGACTCCCGAGTCGAAATCACGCTGGAAGGCATTGAATATGTTTTTTACACCACAGTTTATTTCAAGAGTATAGAGGCGGTATAGCGGTATTTCGTAACCTATTTTTGCTCCCATATCGAAGAACCAAGGGGTAATTACTTCACGGTCTGTTGGTATAGTACCTGCAAAGTGTTGTACAAGCATATCGCCAGTGAGTTTTCCTGTAACATTTATAGATAGTCCTTTGATTGGTGTAACAGTGGCAAGTATGTAGCCATAGTTGTCGGGCGAACGAAACATACGCTTTTGTGGTGCTATACCCTCATCGTCACTCCACTTAAAGGGTTCGATATAACGGCTTTGCTGGAAGGTATAACCTATTTGAAAATCGAGCCAACGACGATACGTTATTCTGCTTTCGATATTCACTCCAGCTACTCTTGCTCCTTTTGTATTGGTGCGTAATAGTATGAGATTGCCACTTTGGTCATATCCGTCTTTAACTAATGAGAAAACATTGTTGAGTTGGGTAAAGAACCCCTCGGCAGTAACGTTTATTTCTACATTACCAAATCGTTGCGCCCAATCAATAGAAGCACTAACGCTGTGACTATTTTCGTGGCGAAGATTAGGGTCCATAGTGATGAGCGACACCTCTCCCCCAACTGCTCCCACGTGTAGATCTTCTTCGTATATTTGAGGCGCACGATAGCCACTCGAATATGAAGCTCGAATTACAAGAGGTTCAATAGGGGTATATCTGATGTTGACACGTGGCGATGGAATGGGCATTTTTAGCATATTATGCTTTTCTACCCTTAGTCCTACAAGCCACGAAAGATAACGGTTTTTCCATTCGTTTTGTACATATCCCCCATAAAGGTGTACCTGCTGTGTAATATCACGACTGTAACCCAATATTTTGTCGTTCAAATGGTTAAATGAGTATTCAACTCCGGCCGATAAATCGGCTGGCATAAATAGGCATTTGTTGAAATGATAACGATATTGCGCACCAACTACAGCAGTTATATCGTGCGATGAGCCGTAACTGTTTGGGTCTTGACCAGTGCCATAATAGCTATTGCGATTGATATTTTGAGCCGATGTGTATACCGATGCAAAATGGTGTTCATTTGGAGAGTAGTAGTCCCAACTAATGCTACCTGCATCTATGTTGTGTTTTGTACTTTCGGCTATATCGGCTTCGTGTTCAGGGCGGTCGAGTAGGTTTCCGCCACGACGAGCCTCGGTTACGTGGTGGTATTCGAGGGTGAGCTTGGAGTAGTTTGATGTTTTGAAATACGAACGAAATCCTACAGTTCCACTATTAATACGTGGTATTTCGCTAAAGCCATCTTTGTCGTGGTCGTATGACTGACGATGGCGGAGTACTCCAAAGAGAAACACTCCTATCTTGGAGTCGGACGTGGTAAACGAACCATTTAGATTAGTGTTTATGTCCCACGCTTTTCCACCTATTAGTTGTGTACTATTGTTGATAGTCATAGAGTTTCGTGTAGGTTGTTTGGTAATGATGTTGACCACACCACCTATGGCATTTGCGCCAAAAAGAGCCGAACCGCCACCTCGTACCACTTCCACACGATCAATCATACCTGTTGGTATCTGTTCCAACCCATATACTGCTGCAAGCGATGAAAATATAGGGCGGTTATCCATAAGTATTTGGCTGTACTGTCCATCTAAGCCATTGATACGTAGTTGTGGCGAACCACAATTTGAGCATGATTGTTCTACTCGTAATCCCGTCTGAAAATCAAGCACGTCCGACACACAATTTGATGTTGTGGTCTCGAAATGAACGGGGGATAGAACATTTACCATAGAAGAAGCTTCACGTTGTTTTGTTTCGTACTTGTTTGATGATATTACCACTTGGTCTAAAAGGAGAGACGACTCTCGCATCTCTATTTTCAACTCTATGCTATTGTCCTCTGTGAGGTCTACCACTTTTTCAATAGTTTCGTAACCAACCATCGAAAACAGTATTGTATGCCGTCCAATAGGCAAGTTGGTGAGCATAAAGTGTCCACTCATATCGGACACAACGCCTATACTTGTGCCTTTTATTTGAATGGTAACAAATGGTATATGTTCGTCGGTGTCGGCATCGGTAACGTGACCTGTTATGTTGGCATCGCTTTTTTTTGTCTCTATTGTGGATGTTGCTTCTGACATTATTGACGAGTTTGCTACGCTAAATGGCTCTGTTGTATGTTGTATTTGAGCATTGGCAATCAACGCAATAAGTGTAAATGCTATATATATGATAGTTTGTTTCATTGTTGATAAGTATTGGGTATGGGCATAAGAGTTCTGTCCATACAAGATTTGTTTCGTCATACAATAGGAGAGCATAACGAATATAATGGGTAATTGTCGGTTCGTTTAGTCGTGTAAACTTTGAGAATCGATTATTGAAAAAATTTTTAGGTAAAGATTAGCACGCAGGTGGTGCTCGAGTGGCGAGAATTACTACATCGTTAGTGGTATTGCTATCACTATTGGCAATAGCAATAGTAGACAATAAAATGTATTGAGCCGCAGAAATAGTAAGTATTTCCGCTGTGTTGAATACAGAGTGTTGGACGTTGCCAAAAGCAGCTATCGATGAGGCGGAGTGTTGGTGATTTTGAGTGGAATATGGGTGTGAGTGAGTAATTAACTGCCCATCTACCATATGCGAGTGTAAGCACATAGTAGTGCATACTATGTGGCTCAAAAAAATGGTAGTGAGTAAGATGGAGAGCAGTCGCTTCATTCTAAACAGGAATGGCTGTTGATTTGAGAATGCAAAATTACGAAAAGTTGAGCAAAGAGCAAAAAAACATACTTAATTTACCCTATTTCTTATGCCATTTTGCCTATTTTTAACTCTTCTTCAAGAAAAGAGAATACATATCCCGCACTTTGATAATATAGGTGAGTGTTATCGTCCATTAGTTTACGATAGGTATCAGAATTAAACACCTCGTCTAATGCTTGTTCAAGGGTCATATTATTGTTTCTCTCTAAGAGCATTGTTGCAAGTTTGCTAACCATTTCGGTCTTCATTTTCATAATCTCGTTCATAGTCTATGTAATTTTGAAATTGCAAATTCTGTTCCAAAGAAATATTGAATAGTCAAACCTTTCATATTTTTCAGGTTCTTCACTACAATACTACACAAATATTACTTCAGTCTTACTTGAAAATTAAGTTTAAACGACAGAGAACCATCGTTTTTTTTGATAATCGAAGCATATTCATGACGAGTGGTACTTGAACGCTCTAAATAAGCGTTTGAGAAGAGGTAATCTTCAAAACGGTTGCGGTCATAGAAATGATAGCAAAGGATTTCTCCATCTTTCTTTACCACTAAATAGCCACCGTTTGCATCAAACTTTCCGCTCCATGCAGTAGCCGGCATCATGCCTAATGCCGCAGAAATTAAAAGATGTTTGATTTTATAAGCATAGAATGGTGATGCCTGTTCTGTATCATATCCCAAAGGATTAACTTCCGTAATTAGTTCTGCTAATTCCTTCAATGTTGAGATACCGCTATTCAACTGTTCCAAAAGCAAATGAGCAATTATAGTTGGTAAATCACCATCAAGCATAACAAGGTTATTGCGAAATGTCTGATTATCAACATTATCAAACACCAATTTGCCACCTTTCTTTTTAATTGCATTTACCCTGTCTATGACTTTGTTTCGTTTGGGATTCAAAGAATTAACATAGGCAATATCTTCGT
>X285_Short_beaked_Echidna__coassemble_379_pt1 | contig 70050 bp, 78 predicted proteins | sample X285_Short_beaked_Echidna__metabat2_high_PE_005 | metagenome-assembled genome bin X285_Short_beaked_Echidna
ATCCGGGAAAGATGATTACCCTTGGACCACGAAGTATGAAACTCCTTGATCAGGCTCTTGACGTTACTCCAACTCACCCACTTGCTTTTAGTCTGAAAGGCAATGTTAAGTCCTATTTGCCAGCTGTAGGCGGCGGCAGTAATCGTCAGGCTGTCGAGTTTTTTAACAAGTGCATAAACCTTTTCGATACCGACTGTCACGCTCGTTTTCGTTGGAACTATTGCGCCATTAACCTCTGTTTAGCTCAAACATATCAAAAAATGGGAAAAACTGCCGAGGCACGCTCAGTGGCACTTCACACATTAGAATTTGCTCCAAATTATGTTGCAATCCGCGATGAGTTTCTTCCACAACTCAATAAAAGCTCTAAAAAATAGTTTATAGCCCCCCTTATGACTATTCTCTGATAGCCGATTTTAAGGATAGTTTGAAAAGATTTTTGGCACCTTTTTCGCACATTGAAAAAGGTGCCAAAAATCTTTTTTCGCTGAATATCAAAATATTTCACAGAAAAGTATTGCCAGTCCAAAAAATAGTAGTACCTTTGTAGCCGATTAGGTTTATGCGAAATCGTGTATAGCCTGACCGAAGAAAGTAAAGTATAAAGTATTAAAAATCAGAAAGAAAAATGCCTACCATTCAACAATTGGTTAGAAAAGGACGTTTGACTCTTGAAGATAAGAGTAAGTCTCCTGCACTCGATTCATGCCCTCAACGCCGTGGCGTTTGTGTGCGTGTTTACACCACAACCCCTAAAAAGCCAAACTCGGCAATGCGTAAAGTTGCTCGTGTTCGCTTGACAAATGCAAAAGAAGTAAACGCCTACATTCCTGGTGAGGGTCATAACCTTCAAGAGCACTCTATTGTTCTCGTTCGTGGCGGCCGTGTAAAAGACCTTCCGGGTGTACGTTATCACATCGTTCGTGGTTCTCTTGACACCGCAGGTGTTGCCGGTCGTACTCAGCGTCGCTCTAAATATGGAGCAAAACGCCCTAAAGCAGGTGCTCCTGCAGCTCCAGCCAAGAAGAAATAATTTCTTTAACGGCAAATCCTTTTTCTAACTTAAACAAAAAAACTAACAGGTTTTTGATATTTGGTGAACTGATGAAGGTTGAGTAAATTGCCCAACGAGGCAGTTGAAGACAAAAAACAGCCAATGACAAAAACAAAATCATTTTACAACTAATGAGAAAGTCAACTCCAAAAAAACGTGTCGTTCTTCCAGATCCCGTTTTTAACGAAGTTATGGTGACTAAATTTGTTAATCACCTTATGTACGATGGCAAAAAGTCAATTGCTTTCGACATCTTTTACGATGCTCTCGAAATCGTAAAAACTAAACTCCCTAACGAGGAAAAATCTTCACTCGAAATTTGGAAAAAAGCCCTCGAAAATATCACTCCACAAGTTGAGGTTAAATCTCGCCGTGTAGGTGGTGCTACTTTCCAAGTTCCAACCGAAATACGCCCAGATCGTAAGGAATCAATCTCAATGAAGAACCTTATCATCTTCTCACGTAAACGCGCAGGTCGCTCAATGGCAGAAAAATTAGCTGCTGAAATCGTTGATGGTTTCAATAACCAAGGTGGTGCGTTCAAACGTAAAGAGGAAATCCATCGTATGGCTGAGGCTAACCGTGCATTCGCTCACTTCCGCTTCTAATCCTAAAAGAAATAGTATAACGCAATGGCTAAACACGATTTATCATTTACCCGTAATATCGGTATCATGGCTCACATCGATGCCGGTAAAACCACTACTTCTGAACGTATCCTCTACTATACTGGTCTTACCCACAAAATTGGAGAGACACACGATGGTTCGGCTACTATGGACTGGATGGCTCAAGAGCAGGAGCGTGGTATCACTATCACCTCTGCAGCTACTACCACTCGTTGGAACTACGCAAATCAACAATACAAAATAAACCTTATTGACACCCCGGGACACGTTGACTTTACCGTTGAGGTAGAACGTTCTCTTCGTATCCTCGATGGTGCTGTTGCAACTTTCTGCGCCGTAGGCGGTGTAGAGCCACAGTCAGAAACTGTATGGCGTCAGGCAGACAAGTACAACGTACCACGTATCGGTTATGTTAACAAGATGGACCGCTCTGGTGCTAACTTCTTCGATGTAGTACGTCAAATTAAAGAAGTTCTTGGAGCAAACCCTTGCCCAATACAAATTCCTATCGGTGCAGAAGAGACTTTCAAAGGCGTAGTTGACCTTATCACTATGAAAGCTCTTTACTGGCACGATGAGACAATGGGTGCAGAGTACGATACTGCCGAAATCCCAGCCGAACTCGTTGACGAGGCGCAAGAATGGCGCGATAAAATGCTCGAAACCATTGCTTCTTACGATGATGCTTTGATGGAGAAATATTTCGATGACCCATCAACAATCACCGAAGCAGAGATCCGTACTGCTATCCGCAAAGCAACCCTTTCAATGGAAATTAACCCAATCATCTGCGGTTCCTCATTCAAAAACAAAGGTGTGCAACCACTTCTCGATGCAGTTTGTTTGTATCTCCCATCGCCACTCGATACCCCAGAAATTCTTGGAACTGACCCACGCGACCCAGAGAAACACATCAGCCGTCGTCCAGATGAGAATGAGCCACTTTGCGCACTCGCATTTAAGATTGCTACCGACCCATACGTAGGACGTCTCTGCTACTTCCGTGTTTATTCAGGTAAAGTAGATGCAGGCTCTTACGTTTACAATATCCGTACCGAGAAGAAAGAACGTATCTCACGTCTCTTCCAAATGCACTCTAACAAACAAAACCCAGTAGAGGTAATTGGTGCAGGCGATATAGGTGCTGGAGTTGGTTTCAAAGATATCCGTACTGGCGATACCCTCTGCAGTGAGACCGAGCCAATCGTGCTCGAATCTATGGACTTCCCAGATCCAGTTATCGGTATAGCAGTTGAGCCTAAGTCGCAGGCCGACGTTGATAAACTTGGTATCGGACTTGCTAAACTAGCCGAAGAAGACCCAACATTTACTGTTAAAACAGACGAGCAATCAGGTCAGACCGTTATCTCTGGTATGGGTGAACTTCACCTTGAGATTATTATCGACCGTCTCCGTCGCGAATTCAAAGTAGAATGTAACCAAGGACGTCCACAAGTATCATATAAAGAGTCAATCACACAGACTGTCGAACTCCGTGAAGTTTATAAAAAACAATCAGGTGGTCGCGGTAAGTTTGCTGACATCATCGTTAAAGTTGGACCAGTTGACGAAGGTTTCGAAGGCGCACTTCAATTTGTTGACGAAGTAAAAGGTGGTAACGTACCTAAGGAATTTATCCCATCAGTACAAAAAGGTTTCCAAAACGCTATGAAAAATGGTGTACTTGCAGGATACCCAATGGACACTCTTAAAGTAGTTCTTGTCGATGGATCTTTCCACCCTGTTGACTCTGACCAACTCTCATTTGAACTCTGTGCAAGCTTCGCATTCAAAAACGCATGCGCTAAAGCACGTCCAGTACTTATGGAGCCAATTATGAAACTCGAAGTAGTTACTCCAGAAGAGTCTATGGGTGATGTAATAGGCGACCTTAACAAACGCCGTGGTCAAGTAGAAGGAATGGAGTCAAGCCGTACAGGCGCACGTATCGTTAAAGCTAAAGTTCCACTCTCTGAGTTGTTCGGCTACGTTACAGCACTTCGTACAATCACTTCAGGACGTGCTACCTCGTCAATGGAATTTTCACACTATGCCGAAGTGTCAGCTTCAATTGCTCGCCCAGTAGTAGAAGAAGCACAAGGACGTGTTGAACTCCTCTAATTTTTAAAATTTCATCTCAATAAGGCGACAAGGGTTAGCGAATGACTCTTAACCCTTGTCTCTTATTGACTTTATACAATTAAATTATATTATGAGTCAAAAAATCCGTATCAAACTCAAATCTTACGACCACTCTCTTGTTGACAAATCAGCAGAGAAAATCGTTAAGACTGTGAAAGCTACAGGAGCAGTTGTGTCAGGACCAATTCCTCTTCCTACACACAAACGCATCTTCACTGTTAACCGTTCTACTTTCGTAAACAAAAAGTCACGCGAACAGTTTGAACTTTCATCTTACAAACGTCTTATCGACATTCACAGCTCTACTACTAAAACAGTAGATGCACTTATGAAACTTGAATTGCCTTCAGGCGTAGAGGTCGAAATCAAAGTTTGATAAACCCGCTGCGAGAGCAGCTTGTTAAAAGTGGTTGTATAATTATTCCCTCCACTTGAAAAAACTTTTTTTATTTATTGAGTTCAAGCTCTGTATGCTTTACCCTGAGCCAATGTCAGAGCCAATAAACTCTTCCTTTATTAACCATTTTTTTATAAGAAAAAATGCCAGGATTAATTGGAAAAAAAATCGGAATGACTTCCGTATTCAGCGATGGAAAAAATCTTCCATGTACTGTAATTGAAGTAGGTCCTTGCGTTGTTACTCAAATTAAAACCGTAGAGAAAGACGGCTATTCAGCACTCCAACTCGGCTACGGCGACAAAACAGAGAAACACACCAATAAGGCCGAAAAGGGACACTTCGCAGCATCAGGAGTTACCCCTAAAAGTAACCTCGTCGAATTCCGTACATTCGATGGTGAATACAAATTGGGCGATGCAATTACTGTAGACCTATTCGATGAAAGCGACTGGGTAGACGTAATCGGAACATCAAAAGGTAAAGGCTTCCAAGGCGTAGTTAAACGTCATGGTTTCGGTGGTGTAGGTCAAGCTACTCACGGTCAACACAACCGTCTCCGCGCTCCAGGTGGTATCGGTGCTTGCTCTTACCCTGCAAAAGTATTCAAAGGTATGCGTATGGCAGGACGCACTGGTGGCGACCGCGTTACTATGCAAAACCTTCAAGTAATTAAAGTTATGCCCGAACACAACCTCCTCCTCGTCAAAGGTTCAGTGCCAGGCTGTAAAGGTTCAATCGTAATAATTGAGAAATAATGGAACTTAGTGTATATAACATCAAAGGTGAAGATACCGGTCGCAAAGTTTCTTTGAACGACGCTATCTTCGGAATCGAACCTAACGACCACGCCATCTACTTAGACGTAAAACAATACCTCGCTAACCAACGCCAAGGTACTCATAAATCAAAAGAACGCTCTGAAATCTCTGGTTCTACCAAAAAGCTCGGACGTCAGAAAGGTGGTGGAGGTGCTCGCCGTGGTGACATCAACTCGCCAGTATTGGTAGGTGGTGCTCGTGTATTCGGTCCTAAACCACGCGACTATCGCTTCAAACTTAATCGCAAACTCAAACAACTCGCTCGTCGTTCTGCTCTCGCTTACAAAGCAGCACAAGGAGAGATTGTGGTTGTGGATAATATACAGTTTGATGCACCAAAAACAAAAGATTTCATACAAATGACTAATAGTCTGAAAATCAACGACAAAAAGTCACTTGTTATTTTGCCAGAAGCAAACAAATTCGTATATTTGTCTGCTCGAAATCTACAGAAAGCCAATGTGATAACCGTTTCAGAGCTAAACACTTACACAATCTTGAATTGTAATGCTCTCGTACTCACTGAGGCAACTCTCGCTGGAATTGATCAACATTTTAACGCATAAGGAGTCACACTATGTCAATTATCATTAAACCAATCGTTACTGAGAAGATGACTCAGATCAGCGAAAAATTCAATCGCGTTGGCTTTCAGGTGTCTCACTCTGCTAACAAAATTGAAATCAAAAAAGCTGTCGAAGATATGTACAACGTTACAGTTCTCGACGTTAATACTTCAAACTACCACGGCAAAAAGAAGAGCCGTTACACCAAAGCTGGTGTAGTCAATGGACTAACTGCTACTTACAAAAAAGCAATCGTTACATTGAAAGACGGAGATACTATTGATTTTTATAGCAACATTTAATAGACAATGGCTGTACGTAAATTAAACCCCACTACACCGGGGCAAAGAAATAAAATTATTGGCGCATTTGATACAATTACTGCAAGTGCTCCAGAGAAATCTCTTGTAGGAGGTTTTGGAAAAACTGGTGGACGTAACAACACCGGTAAAATGACCATCCGCAACGTAGGTGGCGGTCACAAGAGAAGATATAGAGTAATTGATTTTAAACGTGGCAAACAAGCTGTCCCAGCTACAGTGAAAGCTATCGAGTACGATCCAAATCGTTCTGCTCGTATCGCTCTTCTCTACTATGTGGACGGTGAAAAAAGCTACATTCTTGCTCCTAACGGACTGCAAGTAGGTCAAACAGTAATCTCAGGCGAAAACGCTGCTCCAGAGGTAGGTAACTCTCTCCCTCTTGCAAATATTCCTCTTGGTACTATAGTTCACAACCTTGAACTTCGTCCAGGTCAAGGCGCTGCACTCGTTCGTTCTGCTGGTACATTTGCCCAAATAACCTCTCGTGAAGGTAAATACGTTATCGTAAAATTGCCTTCAGGCGAAACTCGTAAAATCCTCGGCACTTGCTACGCTACCATTGGTACCGTTGGTAATGCCGACCATGCTCTCGAAAAATCAGGTAAGGCTGGTCGCTCACGTTGGCTCGGTCGTCGTCCTCGCGTTCGTGGTGTTGCCATGAACCCAGTAGATCACCCAATGGGTGGTGGTGAAGGACGTCAATCTGGTGGACATCCACGTTCTCGTAAAGGCTTGTTGGCTAAGGGTCTCAAAACACGTCACCCTAAAAAACAAACAAGTCAGTTCATTGTAGAAAGAAGAAAAAAATAATCCACTAAACTAAGTCAACTCATGAGTCGTTCATTAAAAAAAGGACCATATATCAACCTGAAACTCGAGAAAAAAGTGCTCGACATGAATGAAAGCGGAAAGAAAAACGTTGTCAAAACATGGGCCAGAGCCTCTATGATTTCACCAGATTTCGTTGGTCACACTATAGCAGTTCACAACGGTAATAAGTTTATCCCTGTTTATGTTACCGAAAATATGGTAGGACATAAACTTGGTGAATTCTCACCAACTCGCACCTTCCGTGGTCACGGTGGTAAGAAGAAATAACTATTACCCGTTTTATCATCATTCATAAAAATAAATAATCATCAAATAAAATGGGTGCAAGAAAAAGAATATCAGCCGAAAATAGAAAAGAAGCCCTAAAATCTATTTACTTCGCTAAGCTAAACAATGTGCCTACTTCACCCCGCAAAATGCGACTTGTCGCAGATATGATTCGCGGTATGGAAGTTAATCGCGCACTTAGCGTTCTTCGTTACTCTACTAAAGAGGCATCTGGCAGAATGGAAAAACTCCTTCGTTCGGCTATCTCTAACTGGGAACAAAAAACTCAACAAAAAGCAGAAAACGAAACCCTTTATGTCTCTGGCGTTATGGTAGACTCAGCTCGTATGCTCAAACGTCTACGTACCGCTCCTCAAGGACGTGGATACCGTATCCGCAAACGCTCTAACCATGTTACTCTGTTTGTAGATACTAAAAATAATAATGAAAATCAAGACTAAGCAAGATGGGACAAAAAACTAATCCAATAAGCAACCGCCTCGGTATCATTCGCGGTTGGGATTCTAACTGGTATGGCGGTCGCAACTGCGGCGACACTCTACTCGAAGACAGTAAGATACGTAAATATCTCAACGCCCGACTTGCTAAAGCCAGCCTTTCGAGAATCATTATCGAACGTACTTTAAAACTTGTTACTATCACCGTCTGCACTGCTCGCCCCGGTCTTATCATCGGTAAGGGTGGACAAGAAGTCGATAAGTTGAAAGAAGAACTCAAGAAGATTACCGATAAAGATGTTCAAATCAACATTTTCGAGGTAAAACGCCCCGACCTTGACGCTGTTATCGTTGCTAACAACATAGCTCGCCAAGTAGAAGGCAAAATCGCATATCGTCGTGCTGTCAAAATGGCAATAGCCTCCACTATGCGCATGGGAGCCGAAGGTATCAAAGTTCAAGTTTCTGGTCGTCTAAACGGTGCAGAAATCGCTCGCTCCGAAATGTACAAAGAAGGACGTACTCCTCTTCACACATTCCGTGCCGACATCGATTACTGCCACGCAGAAGCACTTACAAAAGTTGGTATCATCGGTATCAAAGTTTGGATTTGCCGCGGCGAAGTTTATGGCAAACGCGACCTTACCCCACAATTTAACGTTGCTAAAGAGAACAACTCTCGTGGTGAAAACCGTAACAACAACGAACGTGGTGGACGCAAACCATTCAGAAACAAAAAGAAATAATCAACGTATTTGAATTCTACAGACAACTATGTTACAACCTAAAAAGACAAAATTCCGCCGCTCGCAGAAAGGCCGCATGAAAGGCAATGCTGGTCGCGGAAACCAATTGGCTTTCGGATCTTTCGGTATCAAATCGTTGCAATCCAAATGGATTACCGGTCGCCAAATAGAAGCTGCTCGTATCGCTGTTACTCGCTATATGCAACGTCAAGGTCAAATATGGATACGTATCTTCCCAGATAAACCTATTACTAAAAAACCAGCCGAAGTGCGTATGGGTAAAGGTAAAGGTAATCCGGAAGGATTTGTAGCCCCAGTGACCCCAGGACGCATCATCATTGAAGTTGAAGGCGTTTCTTTCGAGATAGCTAAAGAAGCACTTCGCCTTGCTGCTCAAAAATTACCTATCACTACTAAGTTCGTAGTTCGTCGTGACTATGACGCATCTCAAAACGTGTAATGGATTATGAAAACAAGAGAAATTAAAGAACTTACTACCGCCGAAATAATCGAGCGTTTGGCAGCCGACAAAGAAAACCTAAACCGTTTGAAACTCGACCACGCCATTTCTCCACTTGACAATCCAGCAATCATCCGTGAGACCCGCCGTACAATCGCTCGCCTTGCAACCGAATTGCGTCAACGTGAACTTACTAACCAACAATAAATTTATCCAAAATGGAAACAAGAAATCTTAGAAAAGAACGTATTGGTGTTGTTTTCAGCAATAAAATGGATAAATCCATTACTGTTGCTGTGAAATGGAAAGAAAAACACCCTATCTATGGTAAGTTTGTCAACAAGACAAAAAAATACCACGTACATGACGAGAACAACGAATGCAACATCGGTGATACCGTTCGCATTATGGAAACTCGCCCCTTGAGTAAAACCATCAGATGGAGAGTAGTAGAAATCATCGAAAGAGCTAAGTAATTATGATACAACAAGAATCAAGACTAAAAGTAGCCGACAACTCAGGTGCTAAAGAAGTTCTCTGCATCCGTGTTCTCGGTGGTACTGGCAAACGTTATGCTTCTATCGGAGACGTTATCGTAGTTGCCGTTAAAAGCGCAATCCCTTCGAGCGATGTCAAAAAAGGCTCAGTATCTAAAGCTGTCGTTGTTCGCACAGCTAAAGAAATCCGTCGCACTGATGGCTCTTACATTCGCTTCGATGACAACGCTTGCGTACTTCTAAATAATGCAGGTGAAATCCGCGGTAGCCGTATCTTCGGCCCAGTTGCTCGTGAACTTCGTGCAACCAATATGAAAATTATATCTCTCGCACCTGAAGTGCTTTAACATTTAGAACTTTTTATCACAATGACTAAATTGCATATAAAAAAGGGTGATGTCGTTTTCGTAAACGCCGGTGAAGACAAGGGTAAACAAGGTCGTGTACTTAAAGTACTCGTTGACAAACAACGCGCTATCGTCGAAGGCATCAATATGGTATCTAAAAGTACCAAACCTAACGCAAAAAATCCACAAGGTGGCATCGTAAAACAAGAAGCCCCTATTCATATCTCTAACCTAAACGTAGTTGATCCAAAAACTGGTAAACCTACTCGTATCGGTCGCCGCCTTAACGAAAACGGCAAACTCGTTCGCTACGCTAAAAAATCTGGGGAGGAAATTAAGTAATGAACACATTAGCACTTAAACAAGACTACAAAGAACGTATCGTTCCCGCCTTGACTAAAGAGTTCGGTTATACTACCATTATGCAAGTTCCCAAACTCCAGAAGATTGTTCTTAACCAAGGCCTCGGTATTGCAGTTGCCGATAAAAAAGTTATCGAAACCGCTATCACCGAAATGACAGCTATCACAGGTCAAAAAGCAGTTCAAACCGTCTCTAAAAAGGATATTTCGAACTTTAAGCTTCGTAAAAAAATGCCTATTGGCGTTCGCGTAACTCTTCGCGATAAGAAGATGTACGAGTTCTTGGAGCGTCTCGTTCGAGTAGCTCTCCCTCGTATACGTGACTTCAAAGGTATCGAAAGCAAATTTGATGGTCGTGGTAACTATACCCTTGGTATAACCGAGCAAATCATTTTCCCAGAGATCAACATCGACTCGGTATCGAAAATCCTCGGTATGAACATCACTTTCGTTACTACAGCTAACACCGATGAAGAAGGCTACGCTCTTCTTCGTGAATTCGGCTTACCATTCAAGAAAAACTAATAAAATCAACTTAGTAATATGGCTAAAGAATCAATGAAAGCTCGCGAGGTAAAACGCGCTAAAATGGTTGCTAAATACGCTGAAAAACGTAAACAACTCATCGAAGCTGGCGACTACGAAGGTCTCCAAACTTTACCTAAAAACGCTTGCTACGTTCGCCTTCACAACCGCTGCAAAATTACTGGTCGTCCAAAAGGATATATCCGTCAATTTGGTCTCTCTCGTATCCAATTCCGTGAGATGGCAGCAGCCGGTCTTATACCAGGCGTCAAAAAAGCTAGTTGGTAGTACACATTCAGTCTCGCACACTCAAAAAACGGTGTGCGAGACTTTACCAATCTTTTTTATAAAGGGGCAGCTAATTTTTATTTGGACACTTCGTTATATTCAATGATGTCAATAATTATAGTTTGAATTATAATTCGTTGTCCATTAGAATACTTTTTTAATACCCCACAATGTTAGTTGCTAAGTAACATTGAGTTACCACAACTACAATCAAAATTTTTGATAGAAATCATTCTATTATTAACTAAATATTGTCTCGGCACACGAGATCAATTTAATTATTTTTTTTATGACAGATCCAATTGCAGATTACCTTACCAGACTGCGAAACGCTATTCAAGCAAATCATCGCGTGGTTGAGGTTCCCGCATCAAATCTCAAAAAGGAAATCACTAAAGTACTTTTTGACAAAGGCTACATCTTGAACTACAAGTTTGTAGAAGAAGGTCCTCAAGGCACTATCAAAATCGCTTTGAAATACGACCCAGTTAACAAAGTTAACGCTATCAAGAAACTCATTCGTGTTTCTACCCCAGGTTTGCGTAAATACACTGGCTATAAAGATATGCCACGAGTACTCAACGGACTTGGTATTGCTATTCTTTCTACCTCTAAAGGCGTTATGACCAACAAAGAGGCTGCTACCGAGAAAATAGGTGGTGAAGTTTTATGTTACATCTACTAATTTTGGAGGATATATAAATGTCAAGAATAGGAAAATTGCCAATCAACATCCCAGCAGGTGTTACTATTAACGTAAAAGACAACCTTGTTACCGTTAAAGGTCCTAAAGGAGAACTCAAACAAGAGATTAATCCAAACATTTCTGTAGCTATCGAAGGTAACGAATGTCTCGTTACTCGTCCAAACGATGAACGTGAAAACCGCGCTATGCACGGTCTTTACCGCTCACTTATCCACAACATGGTAGAGGGCGTATCGGAAGGCTACAAAAAAACTCTCGAACTCGTCGGTGTAGGTTACCGTGCAAATGCCAACGGTCAAGTACTCGAACTTTCACTCGGTTTCACCCACGTAGTATACTTAGGTCTTGCTCCTGAGATCAAAGTTCAAACTGTTTCTGAACGTAATAAAAACCCACTTATCATCCTTGAAAGCTGCGACAAACAACTTCTCGGTCAAGTGTGTGCTAAGATACGCTCATTCCGTAAACCAGAACCTTATAAAGGTAAAGGTGTTAAATTCCAAGGTGAATATATCCGCCGTAAAGCTGGTAAAACCGCCGGTAAATAATCTACGTAAAGTCCTGAAATATTATGACTGGAAAATTAGAAAGAAGACTCAAAATAAAAGCGCATATCAGACACAACGTATCTGGTACTACCGCAAAACCTCGCCTTACTGTATTCCGCAGCAATACTCAAATATATGCTCAAGTAATAGATGATGTACAAGGCAAAACCCTTGCAGCTGCATCTTCGCTTAAACTTGATAAAAACATTGCAAAATGCGACCAAGCTGCAAAAGTAGGTGAACTCATCGCTAAAAATGCACAAGAAGCCGGCGTAACTACTGTCGTTTTCGATCGTAACGGCTATCTCTATCACGGACGTGTTAAACAATTGGCAGACGCAGCTCGCAATGCCGGTCTTAAATTTTAATCAATCATGGCAGAAAATAATAAAGCTAAATCTACTAATGACGTTGAACTCGTTGACCGTCTGGTTGCTATCAATCGTGTAACCAAAGTTACCAAAGGAGGTCGCGCATTCACTTTCGCTGCTATCGTTGTTGTTGGTAATGAAAATGGTCTCGTTGGTTGGGGCCTTGGTAAAGCAGGTGAAGTATCTGCTGCTATTGCAAAAGGCGTTGAGGCAGCTAAGAAGAACCTAATCAAAGTTCCCGTTCACAAAGGCACTATTCCTCACCAACAAGCTGCTCGCTTTAGTGGTGCTAACGTTTATATGCAGCCTGCTGCCGAAGGTACTGGTGTTAAAGCTGGTGGTGCTATGCGTGCCGTTCTTGAAAGTGCCGGTATTACAGACATCATCTGTAAGTCAAAAGGCTCTTCAAACCCTCACAACCTCGTTAAAGCTACATTCACTGCTCTTTCAGAACTCCGTGATGCTTATACCGTAGCTCAAAACCGTGGTGTTAATCTTACCAAAGTATTCAAAGGATAATCTCTCTTTTTATTATGGCTACTATTAAAATCCAACAAGTAAAAAGCCGCATCAAATGCCCCAAAGTGCAAAAACTTACACTTGATGCTCTCGGCCTTCATAAGTTAAATGCCGTGGTAGAACACGAGGCTACTCCTGCTATTCTCGGTATGATCGAAAATGTTAAACACTTAGTCAAAATTATTGACTAAACCTATCAATTTTTCAAATCAATGAACTTAAGTAATATAACTCCTGCAATAGGATCTAACAAAGATAGCAAGCGCATCGGTCGTGGTACTGGCTCAGGTAAGGGCGGTACTTCTACTCGCGGTCACAAAGGTGCTAAATCACGCTCTGGTTATTCTCGCAAAATCGGTTTCGAAGGCGGTCAAATGCCACTTCAACGCCGTTTGCCTAAATTCGGTTTCAAAAATCACAACCGTGTAGAGTACAAAGCTATCAACTTGGCTACCATTCAGACTCTCGCTGAGGAGAAAAACCTTTCTCGTATTGACGTAGCTGCTCTTGTTGAAGCTGGTTTCGTTACCAGCAAACAACTCGTCAAAATCTTAGCACAAGGCGAAATCAAATCTAAATTAGAAGTCGAAGCACACGCTTTCTCTAAAACTGCTGAAGAGGCTATCGTAGCAGCTGGTGGTAGCGTGATTAAATTGTAATCAAAAATGAAATTTATAGAGACCCTCAAAAATATTTGGAAAATCGAGGAACTCCGCAATAAAATCTTGATGACCGTTTTGTTTATCTTGATTTATCGTTTCGGTTCGTTCGTCGTACTTCCAGGTATTGATCCACAAGCCTTGACAGCCCTTCAGAAACAAACATCTGGCGGTCTTATGTCATTATTGGATATGTTCTCAGGTGGTGCATTCTCCAACGCTTCCATCTTTGCACTTGGTATCATGCCTTACATCACAGCTTCTATTGTAGTACAGCTTTTCACAATGGCTATACCTTACTTCCAGAAGTTGCAACGTGAGGGAGAGAGTGGACGTAACAAAATCAATCGCCTTACCCGCTATTTGACTGTTGCTATCCTCTTGTTGCAGGGTCCAGCTTATCTGGTCAACCTTAGAGTGCAAATGTCGTACGCTGGTGCTGCTATGCCTGAAGGATTCTGGTTCTCTGCTTCTTCGACTATCATTTTGTGTGCTGGCTCAATGTTTGTTATGTGGCTTGGTGAACGTATGACCGATCGTGGTATCGGCAATGGTATCTCAATGCTCATTATGATTGGTATTATTGCACGTTTCCCTGCTGCTATCACCCAAGAGTTTATCTCTCGCCTCGGTGATGCAGGTGGTGGTCTTGTGATGTTCCTCGCTGAGATTGTTATCCTTCTCCTCGTTATTGCATTCTCCATTCTTTTGGTTCAGGGAACTCGCAAAGTGCCTGTGCAGTATGCAAAACGTATGGTTGGTAACAAACAATATGGCGGTGTACGTCAGTACATACCCCTTAAGGTTAATGCAGCCGGTGTAATGCCTATCATCTTCGCTCAAGCTATTATGATGCTCCCTATTATGTTTGCTGGTTTCAATGCTGAAAAAGTAAACGGATTTATGAGAGTATTTATGAACAACACTGGTTTCTGGTACAATTTTGTATTTGCAATTCTTATCATCTTATTTACCTACTTCTATACAGCAATTACCATCAACCCTACTCAAATGGCAGAACAGTTGAAACAAAACAATGGTTTCATTCCAGGTATTAAACCAGGTAAAAAAACTGCCGAGTATCTCGATGATATAATGTCGCGTATTACACTCCCGGGATCTATATTTCTTGCCTTGGTAGCTATTATGCCAGCATTTGCTAGCATCTTTGGCATAACCAATTCATTCTCTCAGTTCTACGGAGGTACATCGTTACTTATATTAGTAGGTGTAGTTTTGGATACACTTCAACAAATCGAGAGTCACTTGCTTATGCACCACTATGATGGTCTTTTGCAATCAGGACGAATCAAGGGACGTACCGGTTCGATAGCTGCTTATTAGTGATGATTTATCTTAAGACTGAAGAAGAAATAGAATTAGTACGAAGAAGTACTATGATAGTATGTGAAACACTGGCCGAAATGGCTAAAATCATTCGGCCAGGTGTTTCTACTGCTTATCTCGACAAAGTGGCAGAAGAGTATATGCGAGACAATGGTGCTATCCCTTCTTGTAAAGGATATTGCGGTTTCCCTGCTACTCTCTGTACCTCTGTTAACGACCAAGTAGTGCATGGTATCCCTTCAGAAAAGGCTATCCTTAAAGAGGGCGACATTATATCGGTTGATACCTGTGCCACAAAAGATGGTTTTGTTGGAGACTCTGCTTACACATTTGCTGTAGGTGAAATATCCGCAGAAGTTGCAAAACTACTCGAAGTAACAAAACAATCACTGTTTCTTGGTATTGAAAAAGCTATCCATGGCAATCGTATGGGCGACATTAGCAATGCCGTACAGCAACATTGCGAACATCACGGATACTCTGTGGTTCGAGAAATGGTTGGTCACGGAATTGGTCGTAGTATGCACGAGTCGCCCGAAGTCCCTAACTATGGACGTCGTGGCGTTGGTCCAATGCTCAAAGAGGGTATGACCATCTGCATTGAGCCAATGATTAACCTTGGACGCAAAGAGATAGTTATCGAACGAGACGGATGGACAACACATACTATCGATGGCAAACCATCGGCACATTTTGAAAATGCTGTGGCAATTGCAAAAGGACATCCTATTATTCTTTCTGATTTCAGTATAATAGAAGCAAACTTAAAATAACCAATATGGCTAAGCAAGCTGCAATTGAGCAAGACGGTACAATCGTCGAAGCACTCTCCAACGCAATGTTTCGCGTTGAATTACAAAACGGACATGAGATTACTGCTCATATCTCTGGAAAGATGCGAATGCACTACATACGTATCCTGCCAGGCGATAAAGTAAGGGTTGTTATGTCACCATACGACCTTACTAAGGGCCGAATATCTTTCAGATATAAATAATTTCTCCAAATATTTTTTACTATGAAAGTAAGAGCTTCATTAAAAAAACGTTCAGAAGACTGCATCATCGTACGCAGAAAAGGACGTTTGTATGTTATTAACAAAAAGAACCCTAAGTTCAAAATGCGTCAGGGTTAAAAACATTTTTATCAAAATTTATGGCAATAAGAATCGTCGGAGTAGATTTACCCCAAAACAAACGCGGGGAAGTTGGATTGACTTACATCTACGGAATAGGTCGCAGCCGTGCACGTCACATCTTGACCGAAGCTGGTGTATCTTTTGATACTAAAGTACAAGATTGGACTGATGACCAAGCTGCTAAAATTCGTGAAATCATCGGTGAAAGCTTCAAAGTAGAAGGTGACCTTCGCTCTGAAGTTCAACTAAACATCAAACGTTTGATGGATATAGGTTGTTACCGTGGTGTTCGTCACCGTAACGGCCTTCCTCTTCGTGGTCAAAGCACTAAAAACAATGCTCGTACACGTAAAGGTAAAAAGAAAACTGTTGCTAACAAGAAAAAGGCAACTAAGTAATTAACCACTTAAATCATTAAAAGCTATTATGGCAAAGAAAACAGTAACAACAAAAAAACGCGTTGTTAAAGTTGATGGTGTAGGTCAATTACACGTGCATTCTTCTTTCAACAATGTTATAGTAACTATTACTAACGCAGAGGGTCAAGTAATCTCTTGGTCATCGGCTGGTAAAATGGGTTTCCGCGGCTCAAAAAAGAACACCCCTTACGCTGCACAAATGGCAGCACAAGATTGTGCTAAAGTAGCATACGATCTTGGACTTCGCAAAGTGAAAGCTTACGTTAAAGGTCCAGGTAATGGTCGTGAATCTGCTATCCGTAACGTTAATGCTGCTGGCATTGAAGTTACCGAAATCATAGACGTTACACCACTTCCACACAATGGTTGTCGTCCTGCTAAACGTCGTCGTGTATAACCCTTCAAATTCTTAGAAAAATGGCAAGATATATTGGACCAAAAACAAAAATTGCACGCCGTTTCGGTGAACCTATTTTCGGACCAGATAAAGACCAGGCACGTCGCAACTACGCTCCAGGTCAGCACGGTAACAGCCGCAAGCACAAAGTATCTGAGTATGGCACTCAGCTCCGTGAGAAGCAAAAAGCTAAATATACCTACGGTCTTTTAGAGAAACAATTCTCTAACCTTTTCAAAAAGGCTCAGACAAAACGTGGTATCACTGGCGAAATCCTTCTTCAACTTCTTGAGTCTCGTCTCGACAACGTAGTATATCGTCTTGGTATGGCTCCTACACGTGCTGCTGCTCGTCAGCTTGTATCTCACAAGCACATCACTGTAGATGGTCAATTGGTCAACATCCCTTCTTATACTCTCAAACAAGGTCAAGTAATAGCAGTACGTGAAAAAGACAAATCTATGATTGTTATCACCGAAGCTCTTAATGGTTTTAACCACAGCAAATACCCTTGGTTAGAATGGAACGAAGCTAATATGGCTGGTACTTTCCTTCACATCCCAGAGCGTGCTGACATCCCTGAGAATATCAAGGAGCAATTAATCGTTGAGTTGTACTCTAAATAATAAATGAATTATGGCAATATTAGCATTTCAAAAACCTGAAAAGGTAATCATGGTCGAGGCGAACGACTTCTACGGTAAATTCGAATTTCGTCCCCTTGAACCGGGTTTTGGTATTACTATTGGTAATGCTTTGCGCCGTATTCTACTATCTTCTCTCGAAGGTTTTGCTATCTCTTGCATCAAAATAGAAGGCGTTGACCACGAATTTGCTACCATACCAGGTGTGATTGACGATGTTACTAACATCATTCTCAATCTTAAGCAAGTACGTTTCAAACGCATTGTTGAAGATGTTGAGGGAGAGGTCTTCTCAATCAATATAAGCGGTAAAGAGGAACTAACTGCAGGCGATTTCGATGCTGCTATGACTAATTTCGAAGTTCTTAACCCAGAACTCGTTATCTGTCGTATGGACAAATCTGCGACTCTCAATATAGAGTTTACTATAATGAAAGGTCGTGGATATATCCAAGCCGAAGAAAATCCAACAGTAACAGCCGAGATAGGTGTAATTCCTATCGATGCTATCTTTACTCCTATCCGTAACGTAAAATACGACCCACAACCTTTCCGTGTCGAACAAAAAACCGACTACGAAAATCTTGTACTCGAAATTACTACCGACGGATCTATTCATCCAAAAGAGGCACTCAAAGAGGCAGCTCGCATCTTGATACAGCACTTTATGCTGTTCTCTGACGAGCGTATCGACTTTGAAGTAGCTGATGGTGAAGATTCCGAAGAGTTTAACGAAGAGTTGCTACATATGCGTCAGCTACTCAAAAACAAACTCTCCGATCTTGACCTTTCAGTTCGTGCACTCAATTGCTTGAAAGTAGCCGAAATTGATACTCTTGGCGACCTATGCAGAATCAATCGTTCCGAATTACTCAAGTTCAGAAACTTTGGTAAAAAATCACTTTCTGAATTAGATGCTAAATTGGCAAGCCTCAATCTTTCGTTTGGTATGGACTTGTCGATGTATAAATTAGATAAAGAATAATCCAAGATGAGACATAATAAAAAATTCAACCACTTAGGTCGTACTGCAACTCACCGTGATGCTATGCTTTCAAATATGGCTACATCGCTTATTTTGCACAAACGTATCACTACGACCACTGCTAAAGCTAAAGAGCTTCGCCGTTATATCGAACCTCTTATGACCAAAGCCAAACTTGATACTACTCACTCACGTCGTATTGTTTTCAAACAACTTCGTAGCAAAGAGGCTGTAACCGAGCTTTATCGCGAAATTGCAGAGAAGATTGCTAACCGCCCAGGAGGTTACACTCGTATCCTTCGCACTGGTTTCCGTCAAGGCGATGCTGCCGAGATGTGTATCATTGAGCTTGTAGACTACAACGAAAATATGCTTGCTGCTAAAGAAGCTAAGAAGTCTACACGTACTCGTCGTAGCAAAAAAGCTGCAACAGCAACAACTGATGCCGCTACTGCTACCGAAGCACCTGCTGCAGAGTAATACACAGATTACAGTTCTATAGTTAAGAGGGGTTCTATATTTAATTTATAGAACCTCTCTTAACTTATGCTACGTATTGAATTTGCAGGAGGTACTTTGCCGAATGATATTGACGATTTGGGCGGTATGGTGATGCATGGAGGGAGGATTTATGTCTACGGGGTTGTCATAAAGGCGGAGGAATTTATAGAAGTGTAATCTTAAACATATACGCACCCAAAGGGACAAAGGCTGCATATATTGAACTTATTAGTAAGTACGGAAATGGAGTACAAGACACTATAAATGTTTTTTAATGCGACTAAGTGTGGCATTATGCAAAAAAAAATCGCTATTATCAATCAAATAAATTGAATAATAGCGATTTTTTTGCGGTATGGACGGGACTCGAACCCGCGACCCCATGCGTGACAGGCATGTATTCTAACCAGCTGAACTACCACACCATTTTGCTATTTCAAGGGACTTACTTCTTCAATCAGTAAGTATCCCTCTCAATTGCGATGCAAAGGTACTGCTTTTTTTGTAATCCACCAAATGTTTTGCAAACTTTTTATCAAATAAAATCATCTTTTTTATAATCATCTGATTTACAGGTTGAAAATTTCTATTTTTAGAGCTGTTTTTTTGCATAAAGTGAACTTTTTGTTCGTTTCAGTTTGTTTTTGTGCTACTTTTTAATGTATATTGTATGGCTTTAGCAATAGATTTAGGCAAGAAATTACTTTTTTGTTACTTAATTATTACTTCTACACGGCGGTTTTGAGCGCGTCCTTCTTCGGTTTCGTTGGTTGCAATGGGCTGTGTGCTACCTTTGCCTTCGGCTGTCATTCGCGATTCGGCTACTCCATATTGAATTAGAGCGTTGCGCAGTGAGTTGGCTCGGCGATTTGAGAGGTCGAGATTGTATTTGGCATTTCCTTGATTATCGGTGTGACCTACAATGTTGATATTTACTTTAGGGTTATCGTAGAGGAACTGTGTAAGACGTGCAATTTCAGCGTATGATGTTGCCAATATTTTGTCTGAGTCGTAGTCGAAAAATAGGTTGTTGAGTGTGGTTCGGCTACCCGATTTGATGGGTTGCAGTGCAACGAGTATGCTGTCGCCGGGTGTGCTTATGGCTGCTGTGTAGTACAAAAAGCCGGGGTTGGTAACACTTAAGCCGTATATGCCTCCTTGTGGCAGTAATGCTGTAAAACTGCCATCTTTGCCATCCGATAGCGACTTGAATAACTGACTATTGGTTCGTTGGTCAAATATCTCCACCATAGTCTCTAATGGTCGCCCTGTGGCTGCATTATACACACGTCCTGGGCTATATACTATGGGGTCGGGACGAAGTTCTTGGGGTAGCATTATCTCGTATATGTCAAGCCCACTACGTGGATTGTCTTCGTTGTCTTCGCTAACGTCGTTTTCTATGTTGTCCGATGCGAAGTATGCCCTGTCGCCCAATCCATTGACCACAAAGCCAGATTCTTCACCATACGTATTCACGGGGTAACCTATGTTTTTAGGTTTGCTCCAACGCCCATCATCGCCTAATCGTGATACAAATATGTCGCTCCCCCCCATACCATTGTGTCCGTCAGATGCAAAATATAGGGTGCGGTTGTCGGCATGGATAAATGGAGCAAATTCCGACTTTTCAGTGTTGACTGGTGCTCCAAGTGGTCGGGCATTGCTTGTGGTAAGTAGTCCATCTCTGTCAATTCCAACGTCTACACACCATATATCTGTTTCGCCCAAACCTCCTGGACGTCGAGACGTGAAGTATAGCTTGTTGCCAGATGCCGATAGCGAGGGATTAGACTCCCAATATTGTGAATTTGCAGGTTCTCCCAAATTAATTGGGGGTGTCCATACATCGCCGCGACGGATAGAGTAGTAGATGTCGCACGAGCCTATGTTGGCTTTGTTGTCGCACTGAACGTAAAACATATATCGTCCATCAGCAGAGAAACTTTGCGACCCTTCGTTGCCCTGTGTGTTTAGCGGTCCATCAAGTGGTTCGCTATAGCCCCAGTCGTCTACTTCCCAATGGCTTACATATATATCCTCTTGGTATCGTTTCAACTCGGGTTCTAAGAATAGAGCCACTGCAGGTAGTAGCACGGTTGTGGATATATACTGTCCGTCGGCAGTGACACTTGGAAAGTAGTCATCGTAAACGGTGTTTACCTTTGCTAGGTTGCGAGGTGCAAAATCGGTAGGGTTATTGTAGAGGTTGAGAGCAAATTCGTATTTAACTTTTAGCTTGTCGCGGCGAGTAATATAGTTGTACTCCACTATCTCATTTATTTTGTCTAAAGCACGCTCATATTTGCCAGTTCTAAAATATAACTCTGCTAAGCGGCAACGAGTTTCGCCTGGATCGGGCAGTTGCAGTTCGTCAGCTTTTTCAAGAGTGGCAATGGCATTGTCTATCTGTTTTATGTGTAGATAGATTTCGGCTTTCAACCAATAAGCCTCAACAAAACGTTTTTCTTTTTTTAGTGCTAAGTCTATGTATTCTAACTGGTGTTCGGGATTCATAGCTCGGCGAGCATCGTTGAAATGGCTTATAGCACTCTTGTTTTTAATTGTAAATGCTTGTGGGTAGGCGTTGAGTGTTGTTAAGGCAACAATTAGCAGAGCGATGATGCGTATAGGGTTTTTCATAGTGTGAATATGTGAGATGTGGATTTATCGATTTTTTGGATAAGGCAGGTTATAAACTATTGGCTATAGTGTCGTGAACCGCCGATATTGTTTCGTTTATATTATCGCACAATTGGTCAGGCGATACTGGCTGGTGTAGAATCATTGTTATAGTACCCGGCTTGATATAGACGCCGTGGTAGGGTAGCACTTCGTATGCTCCCTTAATGGTGACTGGTACTATGGGTAGATGCATATCGCGAGCCATAATGAATGCACCACGCTTAAAGCGTGCTACTTTGCCGTCTTTAGTGCGAGTGCCTTCTGGAAAAATGAATATTGAGCTTCCACGTTGTAGGTGTTCCTCTGCGGTTTTAAGACTTTTGCTTGCAGCAATAGCATTGTTTCGGTCAATAAATATATGCCCCATCATTTCGCACGCCTTGCCTACGAAGGGAATTTGGCGGAGCTCTTTGCGCATCACCCAACGAAAAGGAGTGCCAAGCCAGCCATAAACAAGAAATATGTCGAAGAGGCTTTGATGGTTGGCGGCAAAGATATATGTGGCATTGGGGGCGATGTTCTCTCTACCCTCTATCTTTATACGCACAAGGGCTGTGGTACAAAGTACTTTAGCCCACACCATTCCGGGGAAGTAACCCCACAGTCGGTTGCCGCAAATCGGTATCATTATGCACGTGGCTACAGCGCATATTAGTGTGGTAGTTAGTGCTATAGGTAAAAACACAATAATGTGATATAGTAGTACAAAAATATTTATTCTCCGTTTCATTACGCTATTATTATTGAACGATAGCCATTTACGCTGTTATTTCTTTTAAAATGCGAAGATAATAATTTTCTACGATATACCGAAATTGTAGTTGAAATATTTTTGTCAGCTTTTTGCATTTGTTTTTTGCTTAATCTGATTATTATCACTACCTTTGTTGTCCTTTTAATAACACCCCGATTTTTATATTGCATATTTATGGATACACATACTTGGTTTGAATGTAAGGTAACTTTTGAACGTGTTGCCGAAGACCAGTCTATTAAAAAAGTTACAGAACCTTATCTTGTTGATGCTTTGTCGTTTACTGAGGCTGAGGCTCGCATAAGTAAGGAGTGTTCGCCTTTTGCTACTGGAGAATTTACCGTGGCTTCGGTACGTCGTTGTAAGATTGCCGAAATGGTTTTTGCCTCGGACGATGATGCCGACAAATGGTATCGTTGTAAGGTGATGTATCTCTCTATTGACGAAGAAAAACAGGTAGAAAAACGTATAGTCCAAACTTATATGGTTCAGGCTTTCGATTTCCAAAATGCCCTTTCCTCGCTATTAAAGGCTATGGAGGGTTCGCTTGGCGACTACGAGATTGCCGCTATCACTCAGACAGCTATCCTCGATGTCTTCCCTTACGAAGCCCCCGAAGCATAGTGATTTATTGTTTAGAATACAACATTATATGTCTATATCAAACAATTTAGCCGTAATTCGTGAATCGATACCAGAATCGGTAAAGTTGGTCTGTGTATCGAAATTCCACCCAGCCGAGGCTATTGAGGAGGCATACCAAGTAGGCGAACGCTGTTTTGCAGAGAGTCGACCACAGGAGTTTGTACCCAAAGCAGAGGCTTTGCCAAATGACATTGAGTGGCATTTTATTGGTAATCTTCAGACTAATAAGGTGAAAATGGTTGTTCCGCACGCCGCACTGATACATAGTGTGGCAAATGAACGACTTTTCGATGAGATAGAGCGTCAGGCTGCTAAAATTGATAAGGTACAAGATGTACTTATAGAGCTATATGTGGCATCGGAGGAGACTAAGTCGGGCTTTTCGCCCGATGAGGCTGTGGCTCTATTAACACCCGACTTCTTAGCCGCTCATTCACATATACGAATAGTGGGGGTTATGGGTATGGCATCGAATGTTAACGATGAGAGCCGTATCCGTAGCGATTTCAGAGCTATTTATAGTACTTTCGATATTTTGCGTAGTGGCATATTTTCGTTAGCCGATTATTTCAAAGAAATATCTATGGGAATGTCGCAAGACTACCAAATTGCCATAGAAGAGGGTAGCACTATGGTGCGAGTAGGTACTGCCATTTTTGGTAGCCGCACGTATTAGAAAAAAATATAAATGAGGTTCTAAATCTGATATTTAGAACCTCATTTAGCAATATACAGCAAATGTATGTGCGTTTCTAAACTACTCTTTTATGTTTATAGCGATTGGTAGGCTTCTGCTATTTTCGGATGCTTACAATACACAAGCACTTGAACCAATGGTAATTGATTCAAGTGCTTGCGTGTTGATGTTGTTATGTGTTTGCTTATTCGGCAAAGGGGCGGATTTCGCACATCTCGTTGTACTCGTTCCATTCGGGGTCAATCTCTGCATAGAGCTTTATGGGGAGAGTTGGGAATGGCGCAAGCGCCTCATTGAGTCGCTCGCCAAATACACGTGAGGTACGTGTGTAAAATACCATAGTGCGTTCGCCATCACCAACATACACTCCTGTGAGTATGGCAAGTTTATCTTTTTCGACAGCGTGGCGCAGTGCTGTTTGTACTTCGTCCATAAGTTTGCCATCTTCTTCGCTTGGCATAGCATTATGCGTTGGAGTATAACTCCAGTATATCTCTACACGTTCTTTTAGCTTGCCCGACAAGCGAAAAGCCTCAATGTTGTCGCGCCCAGTAATAAAAATTGGTGTGCCGTTGTCGGTTTCGCCCATAGTGCTAAACCATTTGTCGCTAAGTACCATATAGTTTATGTGTTAGTTGTGGTATATATTTACCAATGAGATAATTGTTTATTTTTGTATTTCCCATCCCAACGCACTTGCACCTAAGATAGCTGCATCGCTCTCTTTGAGCGATGAAATAAGAACTTTTATTTTGCCTCGCCATTGTGGTAAGAGGTTGAGATTGAGATGCTCCACTACAGGGTTGTATATGAGTTCGCCTGCACGAGTAAGTCCGCCAAATAGCACTATTGCTTCGGGCGATGAAAATGCTACAAAGTCGGCAAGTTTTTCGCCAAGAATGCGCCCTGTATACTCGAAGATGCGTTTTGCCATTTCATCGCCTTGTTGTGCTGCTTCGCATACATCTTTCGATGTGATGTTTTCGGCAGGAATATTTCGTAGAAGAGATGGTTCATCGGAGAGTTCCAGAAGTTCACGTGCAGTGCGTGCTACTCCTGTTGCCGAGGTGTAAGCTTCGAGACAACCTTTTTTGCCACAGCCACATATACGTCCGTTGTTGCGGACTGCACATGTGTGACCCAATTCGCCAGCAAAGCCATCGTGACCATACACAACATCGCCATTAATGACTATGCCGGAGCCTACTCCGGTACCAAGGGTAATCATTATGAAGTTTTTCATACCGCGAGCAGCTCCGTATGTCATTTCGCCTACTGCGGCAGCATTGGCATCGTTGGTAAGTGCCACTGGTATACCAGTGACCTCTTTTAGCATTTGTGCGAAAGGTACAATGCGGTCGTGTGTCCAAGTAAGGTTGACTGCCGACTCTATACAACCAGAGAAGTAATTGGCATTGGGTGCGCCAACTCCTATGCCACGTATCTGTTCGGTGGTATAGTCTGTTCCCATAAGTTTTATTATTGCTGCTGATAGGTCTGCAACAAACTCTTCGGCTGTGGTTTGTGTTTTGCTGCTTATAGCTGTTTGGCGCAGTACGTTACCACGTGCATCTACTATACCAATTTTGGCACTTTGTCCGCCTACATCTACGCCTACTACATATTGTTGATTCATAATTTTTCGGAATGTTATTATTTGTTGTTATTTACAGAATGTTTATTATTGTTTTTGACCTTTTATTTTGCTGCCAGATACGGCGTACCATAGCATTATGAGAAGTCCCACAATGGTAACGAAATAGCTGTTTATATATCCTACGTTGTCGGCTACAAGACCCTGTATCATAGGTAAAATGCCACCACCGCACACCATTGTCATAAAAATACCTGAGGCTGCTGCTGTGTGTTTACCAAGGTTTTCTACGGCAAGGTTAAATATGTTACCCCACATTACCGATGTGCATAGTCCGCAAAGGATTAACATAAAGATATTGAGTGGTATCTCTTGCATTGCAAAGTGGAAGCCGCCATTGAAGATTGGAACTTTTACCATTGGGTTTGGTAGGAATATAGCAAGAAGAACCAGACAGATAGCTATAATATTGACACCCGCTAACATTTTGCGTGGTGATATTTTGGTACTTAATGTAGCACCTATAAAACGACCGATTAACATTAAGAACCAGTATGTGCCAACTATGCTGCCAGCCAGACCTGCGCCAAGGTGAAGTCCGCCCATATCAACGTCAGATGTCATATAAAGGTTGGCAATGTTTGGTATGCTCACCTCCACACCTACGTAAAAGAATATTGCTATTATGCCAAACACAAAGTGGCGGTATGAGAGTGGCGAGCGATGACCGTCTTCGTCTGATGGGTTGTCATCTTTTTTTATTATATGAGGTTCAGGGAGTTTTATGAGAGCTAACACTATGAATGCTGCTACAAATATGCATAGAGCTATTATGAGAGCAGGGGTAGCATCGGAGATAGTTGAGCGAGTGGCATCGCCTATAAACGAGCCTACGAGGATAGGAACAATTGTTGCACCCAACGAGTTGAGAGTGCCGCCATATTGCAAAAATTGGTTGCCTTTGCTACCACCGCCAGCCATAGTGTTTACCATAGGGTTGACTGTTGAATTGAGCATACACATCGAAAAGCCAGATATAAATGCACCAGCCACATACACTGCAAAGCTACCAACGATACCCGATATGTAACTTGTTACCAGACCGGCAATACCTACAAGTATAGCTATTAGCGCAGTACGTTTATAGCCTATACGTTGTAATATCATACCAGTTGGAATACCCATACATAGGTATGCTATAAAGTTGGCAGCATTGCCAAGTTGAGAGAGGAAGTTTGAAACACCAAATTGATTGCGGACGATAACGCCCATAGGGTTTTGTAGTCCTGTGACGAATGATAGCATAAAAAACATACCAAACATCATAGCCATCGGTAAGATGTACTGTCGCTTAAGTTTTGTCATTTTAGTTCGGTTCTAAAAAAGGTTGTGAAGATTTTTGAATTTTAGATAAGTGTTTTAGTTGTATTTGCAAAGTTACTGAAAAAGTTGACCTATAGGCCTATATGTAATGTCTGTAGTTACAAATTGTTTTTCAAGAAGTTGATGAAGCGGGTGTAGAGGTGTAGTCGGGTTTTTGAGCCGAGGATGCTGTGGTTTTTGTTGGGGTAAATTTGCATTTCAAATTGTTTGCCGGCTTCTATTAGTGCATCGCAGTAGAGCATTGAGTGCTGAATGTGAACATTGTCATCGGCTGTGCCATGGCACAACAAGAGTTTACCTTGTAGCTTGTCGGCTCGCTGTATGAGGTCGGCTTGCTCGTAGCCGCGGTCGTTGTTTTGTGGTGTCGACATAAATCGTTCGGTGTATGCTGTGTTGTATAGTCGCCAGTCTGTAACAGGGGCTATGGCTATGCCTGTTTTGAATACTCCATTGCCGTGAGTGAGGCAGTTGAGTGTCATAAATCCACCATAGCTCCAACCCCATATTGCCATACGACGTGCGTCAACGTAGTCTAACGAACCGAAATAGTGTGCTGCTGCCACTTGGTCTTCTGTTTCGTATTTGCCTAAATTCCAGTAGGTGCAGGTGCGGAACTCGTGTCCCTTTGCTCCTGTTCCTCGTGGGTCTACACAAGCCACGATATATCCATTTTGGGCTAGATAGTATTCCCAATCGGGGCGGAAACGATCGAGTACCTCTTGGCTGTTGGGTCCTGAGTACTGTACCATAAGCAGTGGGTACTGTTTGCTGCTATCGAAGTCGGTGGGGCGTACTATCCACATACTTAGTGTGTTGCCATTGATTTCTATTGTCGAAAACTCTTTTTTAGGCATTTGGTAGCTGTCGAAGAGTTTCTGAATGTCGGCATTATCGATAATGGTGCGTAGTTTCTTGCCTTTGGCATCGCTCACTATCACCTGTGGGGCGGTGATGGTGTTGTGAAATTGGCTAACTATATATTTGTTGCCTTTTGAGAATGTGGCAGAGTGTGTGCCTTGGCGAGCATCAAGAATGGTGATATTGCCCTTTTTGTCGGCTTGATATACGTGGCGTTGTGCTGGTGAGACCTTTGCAGCTTGGAAGTAGAACGAGTGGTCCTTTTCGTTAAACGAGTAGAAGTCGGTAATGTCCCACTCGCCTTTTGTTAGCTGCTGTTTTATAGTGCCGTTAGCCTGATAAAGATATGCGTGGCGGTAGCCATCACGTTCGCTAAGAGCTACAAATGAGTTGTCCGAGAGGAAAGTTAGTGGCAGATAGTTTTGATAGTCTATATACACTTTGTCGCTTTCGCTAACAAGAGTTGTTGCAACACCAGAGCGTGGGTTTACCGACATAAGGTCGAGTACAGTTTGATCGCGGTTTAGGCGAATGACTGCCAACGACTCGTTTTGATTAGTCCAACGAAGTATAGGAAAATATATATCGTTACCATCGCCGCAATCCATCTTTTTGGTGGTGCGATTGGCTATGTCGTAAACGTGTATAGATACTGTAGAGTTGGTTTCGCCGGCTTTGGGGTATTTGTAGGTGTAGCTATTGTCGTAGGGGTGGTTGTAGCTGTCGAAAGAGAATTGTCGAATTTCGCTCTCGTCGAAGCGTGTCCAAGCTAATAGCTTGCTGTCGGGACTCCATGTAAAGCAGCGGTTTAGTCCAAACTCCTCTTCATACACCCAGTCGGGAGTGCCATTAATTACCTTGTTATATTCGCCATCTTCGGTCACGGCAAGCTCTGTGCCAAAGTCGAGCTTTTTGATATATAGATTGTTGCCACGTGCAAAGGCAACCATTCGTCCGTTGGGCGAAAACTGCGCCATCTGCTGTGGTTCGTCCGATTTAGAAAGTGGTTCTACCTCGTTGCGCTCAATTGTGTAGATGTAATATGTGGTAGTGAAAGAGCGGCGGTAGATAGGGGTACAGTCAATATTTAACAATATGTGTTGCTCGGCATCGTCGAATTGGTAGCCTGCTATTTTTTTAATAGGACATTCACGAGCGGTGCGAGTGTCGAAAATAGTGGCAGTAGGTTTTCCTGTACGGTAGCTATATGCTATGATTTGAGTGCTATCGTCGGAGAGCATAGTATATTGTTCACCATCGTTCATAGAGTAGAGTTCGGTCATCTGTTGTGCTTTGAAAGCTCCAGAGGTGTAGTCTATAAGATACTGCTCGTAATCGAGATTAGCGGCAAAGGCTGTAGCGGTTGCCGTAAAAAATAGCGTGGTGAGAATGATTTGTTTTAGTTTCATAGTTGTGGTATGATAATGTTTTTGTTTTATTGTTCAATGTTCGGTTGGTAAAATACGCTTTGTTTTTTTTCCAGTACATCGGTTTCGATGTTGCCAGCTTCAATTACTGTGTGGTATAGATACTCGGTAAGGTAGCGGTTGTGGCGGTTGGTGAGTGCTGCGGTGGCTCGGTCGGGGTGTAAGGCTTTGTAGCAGTCCGACATCCATAGTAGCGATGCTGTATGACACATTATTTCCGACTTGTCGGCGTGTAGCCATTTACCATTTTCACCAAGTTGTTCGCCATGGTCGGAGAGGTAGAGCATTATAGCATTACGGTTTTGTAGTGGTTTAATTATTTCTGAAAGAACGTAGTCGGTATATAGAATAGTGTTGTCGTATGAGTTTACAATGGTTATAGAGTCGGACTGACCAACTATGCGCGATTGCATTATGGGCTGATACTTGGCGTACTGGTCCGAAAAATGCGAGCAGTACCACCAATGCGAACCTATGGTGTGTATCACTATTAGTTGGTTATTAGTTTGCGACAATATACGTTGGTAGTGAGGTAGAATATCGCCATCGAGCCATTTGTCGAAATTGTATACCGTTTTCGTTACATTGGCTTGTATGGTGGTGTCTGCCTCGTGTATAAAATAGGCATACTGCTGTTCGGCATCCTGATTGGCAATTACTGTAGTTGGAATGCCTGCACAGCGGAAAATGTCGATAAATGAGCGTTCGTTGTATCCTCTCTCGGGGTGTGTGCGGTCGGCACGTGTCATCAGGTGCGGAATGCTTTTGTTGGTGTACACGTAGTCGGAATATACGCTGTCAAACGATATTACACCCAACTCCTCGATGAGTGGAGTAGTGGAGCGGTGGTAGTCATTTATGCTCAAATTCGAGGGGCGAAGTGCTTCGCCTATAACTACTACCACTATTGTGCTATCCTGTGGTGTTGCAGTGGAGTAGGTGCATTGTCGTGGGCGGTGCTGTGCTATTTCTTCACGTTGTTTTACGTATTTCGATGTAACAAAGACTATGTTGAATGGTATTCTTTCGGCTATAGGGCGCTGAAAACGGTGAGAGCCAAGAAGTATAGCGCTTGTGGCTATGGCAACCGCTAAAATTATATATGTTGTTGGGTGGTGGTAGTTAATTTTGTAGTGCTTTGCCGGACGAACTAAGACAATTCCTACCGCAGTAGCTATAACAACATATATTATCAGTGGAGCGGTAATCATATCGGCTGTTACACGCATGTCGTTGGTAAATACTATGTCGAATATCATAGTGTTTAGCGAGAAACCTATACTATATTTGAAGTAGGTCAGTACGGCTGATAGCAGACACACTACGATGTAAACCGTATAGAGTAGGAAGCGGTGTATAAGTGAAAAAACGAATAATACCGCAGTAAAGGCAATGAAAATAGTAAACCAATGCAGTGTGGCATATATAACATCGTTAGCGTTGGCAACGGGTGTTAGTACAAAGTCGGACGAGCTAAATGCTAATGTAACGTAAAGCGACAGCACAACTATGTGCGTTATCCACGCTGAAGTATTGTGCCGCTTTGCCCATTGTGATAATCTATTCTTTGCCATGCAACTACACATTTCTCAATACACCTACACGATTAGTTGATGATCATTATTTTTACAATGGTTTTGTCGCGGCGGTTTTCTGCTGTGCAGTGAGCAAAATATATGCCAGTTGCCACTCTATCGCCATTGCGGCGGCAGCCGTCCCATGTGGCAAAACCGCCATTCGATGTGGTTTCGTATATCAGATTGCCGTTAACATCGGTTATGCGAACGTTAGTGCCATCGGTCAATCCTGTTATGCTTATTATGCCGCGAAATTCGGGGCGAACAGGGTTTGGAAATGCGTGAACGTTGGTAAAACTTGTGCCGCCCTCGTTCGAGTCGGATTGGTACGATATTATGCCAAGGTCGGTACCAAAGAATACTTCGCCAGTTTGGTCGTTTATGCCTATAGTTATTACTGTGTTTGATAGCAGAGGACTATCGTCGGTGGTGAAGTGGTGTATAGTTTCAAGTCCATCTTCTGAGACGAGAAATACTCCGGAGTTTTGTGTAGCTATCCATTTACGATTGGCTGCATCAACGGCAATGTCGTTTATCTGTTCTGTTTCTAACAGATAGTCGGCAAGATTAGAGCCATCGTTGCGAGGTATCTTTATTTTGTAGCTGCGGAAGTTTGAGCTGAAAATATTGTTCAGGTCGTTTAGCAAGACTATGCCTTCGGTTGTGCCAACCCATATCACACCATCTTTGTCTTGCGCTATGCTGCGTACAAAACGTTGTGCAAGCGATGTTTTTTTGCCGTCTTGGTCAATAAATTCGGTAAATAGTCGGGTTTGGTCGTCTTTAATATTGTCAATAGTACCTCGGTCGTCAAAGACGAAAATAGCAGAGTTTGTTGTAGCGGTGTAGCGGGGGAGAGAGACAAATTTGATGTTTGGGTTGAGGCTTGAAATTATTATGCGTTCGATAGTTGGTGCGTTGATTATTTCGGAGTGGGGAAAGTAGTGGAAAACTCCGTTTTTGTCAAGCATTTTTATGGAGCTGACAGCTGATGTGTTGTAAAGCCAAAGGTTGCCGTCGGTATCGAATTGTAGAGCATCTACACGTTGGTAGCCGTACTTAGCCGACTGATTACCATTAGGGAAGATAGACTCTATACCTTTGCCATTTACATCGGTTACATCGCAATTATAGAGTTTGTATATCTGGTCGTTGCGAAACTCGTAAAGTCCCATACCGTAGCTGGCTGCAAAGAAGTGCGATTTGTCGTTGGGGTCTACCTCAATGTCTACAATATCTTTACAGGGACGAAACGTTGGAGTTATAGAATTGAACTGTGAGGGCCAAAAAGCTCGCCATTGTTCATTTTCAAAAAACGAAATAAAGGGTTCTCTGCCATATTCCGATGCAAAACGACCGCCGGGGACAACCATTATACGCCCATTGCTGTGAGCCATTTCCCAAGCATCGTTGGTGGCAGGTCCGTTAGGCGCAAAATAGTTGGTTTCGCCTGTGGCTATGTTGATTCGAGTAATGTTTGCGGCAGTGCTGTACCATAGGGCTTTGTTTGTAGCATCGTAAGAGGCATAGTTTGCGCCAGACAATGTAGGCATTGCGGGGGCAGTGATTGTTCTGTCGGGGTGCGATGTAAAGAGTACGCCATTGTCGTATCTGACAGCCGACACGTTTGCTATTGCGCCACTCCATACGCCATTAACACGCTTATATAGAGTGTTGTTTGTTTTTATAAGAAAAATAGTGTCGCCAACAATCTCTATCTGTTTGTTGGCAACTGAGGGTGCGGGCAGGGTTATGTTTGCCCAGTTGTTAAAGTTCGAGAGGTTTACACCACGTAGTGCGCCACGTTTAAGCATAGTTTTGCCGAGAGCATATACATCTGTCGAGCTAACAGCAATACTAACGATGTTTTCCATACCTCCATTGTCGCCAATGGTGTATGTGTCGGCAATTTCGTGGCGTGCAAGATTAATAACTATAACGCCAAATCCTGTGGCAAGATAGGCATAATCCGCCGTGAATGCTATGCCGTTAATACTCTTGTCGCCATTAAAAGTTTTGCGATATATGTCGCTTATATTTATAATTTCGTTGTCGTCGTTAATGAGGTCGATGTTGGAGTTTTGGTAAGCTATCATCAGAACTTTGTTGTATGGCGAGTAGGCAATGTGGCTTATGTCGGAGTCGGAAAGACCGCTAAGTTTCGATAGCATTTCTACAATGTGGTCGTGCTTGTCAACGGAGAACAATGCACCATTGCTCAGACCATATACCTTTTCTTTGGTTTGTGCCACCTCGGTTATGTCGGTATATGCCAAATGGATGCGCCATTCGCCCATTGCAGGCTGAAATGCATAGCACGTAATAGAGGTTACGATAGCTATAATGTTGGCAATGATATATTTAGTCATAGTGATTATATTTCTGTGGTGTTTCTATCCCTAATTAATTGAACCACCCTATACAATAGTGGAAGTAAAAAGACTAAGTTGTGAATTAGATTGCTTCCATTAGTAATAAATTACTTTTAGGTAGAATGCTATCTAATTCTATATATTTATATGTTTCTTGGTCTGCAAATAGACCATCATTAACAGAATTAAATCGTTGTTTTGTAGTGTCAATTGCAACATCTGATTTATCTACTCCAATCCATCGTCTACCACAACTCTCGGCTGCCATCAGAGTAGAGCCTGAGCCACAAAAGCAATCCATTACAATTGAAGAGGGATTAGACGATGCTTTTATTATAAATTGTAGCATTTCTTGATTTTTTTCAGTAGGATATAATGGATACATTGGGTCTTTGAAATCCCAAATGTCTTGCGCTTTCTTTCCTATATGCTCGTTGGCATAGTTTATTCTTCTGGGATTTCCTGTTTTCGACCATTCGATTAAACACATAGAATCGAGTCGTTCTAATTCTTCAACAGAACATCTCCAATGTCTTCCTTTTGGAGGGTATAGCCCTTTGAATGACTTGTTAGAATTTCCATCTTTGGTTTCGCCTGGGGCATGAATAGGCACAGTTGTGTATCTTCGACCATTAGCATCGATTTTATTGTATGCTTTTTCTATTTCTTGTTCGGAGTATTCAAACTTTGGATTATTCCATATAGGTCTTTCTCCTTTTGAATAGAATAGTATTAGGCCTTTGATATTTCCGTATCCTATTCTCTCGAAATTTTTAGGATTGCATTTTATCCGTGTAATATCGTTTCTAAAATTATTGATTCCAAATACCTCATCCATCATCACTTTTACGTAGTGCCCTATTTTGTAGTCAATGTGTAAATATATAGACCCTTTGTCGGAAAGTAATTCGCGAATTAAAATTAACCTGTTCCTGAGAAATTCTATAAAATCAGTTCCTTTAAGCGTATCTGAATATGCTATTTTTGAATTTGATGATTTACTGATTGTGTTGCTACACGTCTTGAGTTATCTACCGAAAATATTCCGCCAGTAGCAAATGGTGGGTCTATATACACTAAGTCAATTGACTCTTTATATCTATTGTCAAGAAGCCATTGTCAAGCTTCGATATTATCTCCTTTAATTAGTAAATTGTTATCTATCATATCGCATATAAGAAATCTCTTAATAATAAGGCACTGAATACAGGCATGTCTTCAGTAGTGATTTTTGTATACATTTTTTTCTTGCTTGGTATATATAAGACTCCTTCGAGAATGCCAATGTAAAGAATAGAGTCGTTAGACTGCTGTTCGATAGTGGTAATAGCATCTAAAAATTGGTCGTTTTGATGTCCAGCCTCATCGGTTATAAATTTAGCTTCTCCAATTATATATTTACGATTTCATCTTGCAAGAAAATCTATTCCTTTATCTCTATTGTAACCGAGGTGTTCTTTTGCAAATTGTGCTAATGATGCATCATTCCCTGCCAAGATAGCATTGTTTTCGTTTTTCAAGAAATTTTTTTCTTCAACTGGCGTTTTTCCTAATACGCCAGATTCGCCCCATCTCTTAAAAAGAGGACCCATTTGTCTATTTGTTTCTTTGGGTTGAGTACATTTTTCATATAGTTCCTCAAGGCTAAATTGTTTAATCCGTCCACAAATTCTATCAATAGTTTCAGGGTTTCTATCAATTGCACTTTTATCCCGTCTAAAATATGGAACATATCCATCTTTTCGTAAATGTATTCATATTTTTAAGCCGATTATTTTGGAAATTGAATTTATAGAACCACCCTATATTGTGTTGCTATTGTTTTATAGATGAGAGAAACTCGGCAAACTTTTTTATGGCGTTGGCACGGTGCGAAATGCCGTTTTTTGTTTCGGCACTAAGTTCGCCAAAAGTCTGGTTGTAGCCATCAGGAACAAATATAGGGTCGTAGCCAAAACCGCCAGTGCCGTGCCGTTCGGTAATGATTTGCCCTTTTACTTCGCCTTTGAAAAAATAGTGTTTGCCATCTATTATAGCAGCTATCACTGTTACAAAACGTGCGGTGCGGTCTTTTGCACCCTCAAGGTTTTTTAGCAGTAAGTCGATATTTCGTTCGTTGTTTGAGGGTTCACCGGCATAGCGAGCCGACCATACACCTGGTGCGCCGTTGAGGACATCGACCATAAGACCCGAATCGTCGGCAAAGCAATTTTTGCCCAGTCGGGTGTAGACGTATTCGGCTTTTTGGAGAGCATTTTCCTCGAAAGTGGTGCCGGTTTCGGGAATATTGTCAGTTATATTGTACTGGTCAAGATTGGAAATCCGGGCTATTCCTTTGAGCATAGCCTGTATCTCTTGGCACTTATGTTCGTTGTGCGATGAAAGTACGAATTCAATCATAATGGTTTTGTGGCGTTAGTAATTAACTAAAGTACAAAGGTACTAATTTTTCGGTGTATGGCAAAGATCTGTTTTTTCTGGTAGGATGGATTGGTGGTGTTGTTCCCTTTTTTATTACCATATCGTTTAAATTCTGATAATCTGATAAGTTTTCACCACGCTGTACACCACGTTGCCACAGTTTATGGCGTAGAGTGTGTAGCCATCCACTATTTCGCTGGACATTGGCTAATTCCGAATTACACCCCATGCAAGCATAGAACCAAAAAGCAGTTGTCCGATATTCAAATTCGGACAACTGCTTTCATGAAATGTATACCCGGAGGGGCTCGAACCCTCGACCCATTGATTAAGAGTCAATTGCTCTACCAACTGAGCTACGGATACATCCTTACACAAAATTGAGGCTTGTTGGTAACATTACCCCCTTTTGCGAGTGCAAAGTTACGTATTTTTTTTTAATTACGCACACTTTTTTATTAGCTTTTTTGTCCGGTTGCGCTATGTAATTGAAATTGTGGTGGTTGGACTATTGCATAGCGTTGAGGATAGCTTTTACTTTTTCGGATATGGCTTTTCCGTCAGCTTTGCCTGCCAATTGTTTGGTGGCAACGCCCATTACTTTGCCCATATCTTTTGCCGAAGTAGCTCCTACAGTGGCTATAATGTCGGTAATGGCAGCGGTTAGTGTGGCATCGTCCATCATCTGTGGAAGATAGTGCTTGTACACCTCAACCTGTGCAAGATATTCATCGGCAAGGTCTTGACGTCCTTGTTGTACGAAAATGTCGGCAGCGTCGCGACCCTGCTTTGCCATTTTCTGAATTATCTTTAGTGCGGTTTCGTCGGAGAGTTCGCCATTGGCATCTTTGGCGGTCTTTGCCTCTAAGAGTTCTTTTTTTATACCGCGTAAAGCTTCGAGTTCTACTTTGTTGCGTGCGAGCATTGCTTTCTTTATGTCCTCGCTTATTTGTTCAAATAGTGCCATAGTCTTGTTATATTTATTATGTTGTGTGTTTGTTGCTTTTGTTGGTAGTCCTGTCTTTTGATTTTGAGATAGCCCTTTATTTTGCCCTACGTTTGTAGGCTGGTACCTCTTCTAATTGTTTGAGGAGTTCGGGGTCGGAGTCGAGGCTTTCGAGGGTTATTGAGGGTTGGTTTTTGGGGGCTTCGAAAGTTTCGGGGTAGTAGTTGCTAATGAGAGTACCCATAGAGTCGCTGCCTTTAGTGGATTTTTCGTTCCACGACTTTATTTTTGGAGTATCGACAACATCGTCTGCCTGATTTTGTGCTGCTATCTCCTGCATCATCTCGGGTGGTATAGCACTTAGTTCGCCACCTGTGGCAAGAAGTGTTACTTTTACAGAGTGTTCCAGAGTGTCGTCGAAGGTTATACCCCATATTACCTCAATGTCGTCGTCCTCCATTTTGTTCATAAACTCGGTAATTTCGTTCATCTCAACGGCAGAAATCACATCGTCGTTATTGGCGCAGTAGAAGTTAAAGAGTATCTTTTTCGACTTAGATATATCGTTGTTGTTAAGTAGGGGCGAATTAAGTGCGTTGGTTATAGCCTCGGTTATACGGTTAGGACCTTCGGCTATACCGCTATTCATAACAGCAACACCGCCATTGCGAAGAATTGTAGAGACATCGGCAAAGTCGACATTTATATAGCCTTCGATAGTGATTATTTCGGCAATGCCTTTGGCTGCGTTGGTAAGCACATCGTCGGCTTTGGCAAAGGCATCGGGCATTTTTAAGTCGGGGTAGATGGTGAGAAGTCGCTGATTGTTAACAACAAGTAGTGCATCGACGTTTGGACTCATTGCTGCCACACCCTTTAGTGCTTGACGTATTTTTCGCTTTCCCTCAAAGGCAAAAGGTATAGTAACAATGCCCACTGTTAGAATGTTCATTTCGTGAGCAATTGATGCTACGATTGGGGCTGCACCTGTACCGGTGCCACCGCCCATTCCTGCGGTTATAAACACCATACGAGTGCCATCGGAGAGCAACTGCTGTATCTCCTCTTTCGACTCTTCGGCTGCCTGGCGAGCCAATTCGGGTTTATTGCCGGCGCCTAAGCCGTGAGTTATTTCGCGACCCAACTGCACCTTTGTGGGGATTGGCGATTTGCTAAGGGCTTGGTCATCGGTGTTGCATATAACAAACGACACATCGGTTATGCCTTTGCGGTACATGTGGTTAACGGCATTGCTGCCACCACCGCCTACACCTATTACCTTTATTATATTTTGTGTTTGATTGTCTACCTTAAATTGGTTTGAAATGCCTTCCATAATCCTAATGTATTGATTTGTGATGTAATGGATTTACTTGTAATGTAGTCCCCCCCCTATCTTCTCTGTCTTGCCCCCTTGTTTAGCCCTCTTGTTTATTCGTCGGTTATGCTATCGTTGCGACCTGTGAAAAAATCCATAAATCCTGACCCTTTCTTCTTTTTCTCCTTTTCCTTTTTGTGTTCTACAGGTGGAGGTGTTTGTTGTACCACTTTGTCGTGGGTGCAAGGTTCGGTGGCGAGCAGAAGTGTGCCAATTAGTAGTGTGTGTTCTGTCTCGTTGAAACGTTCTGCCGACTGATCGGTGAGGTATGGTAGGTACGACCCTATGCGAACTGCTTTGTTGGTTAGTTGTTCCATATAGGTGGTAATGTCGTTCATTAGCGAGCCTCCGCCAGTGATAATTATTCCATGTTCTAAGCGGTCGATATAGCCGGAGCGGTCAATTTCGTTCATACAGAGCAACACTATCTCTTCTATTCGCGAGCGAACAATAGTAGATATTTGCGATTGGTTTATGGTTTTGGAAACTTCGCCGGCACGATTTCCTATTTTGTATTGTTTGTCCTCGGTGGGAGCTATGGGCGAGCCTGCTTTGCATTTTAGCTGTTCAGCTTCGTTTATAGTTAGGTTTAGGTGGGTAAGGTCGGCGGTTATGTGGTTGCCTCCAAGAGGAATAGATGCCACGTTGCGAAGATAACCATCTTGGTAAACTGCCACGGTGGTAGAGGTAGCGCCAAAATTTATAACGGCACATCCTGCGGAGCGGTCTTCCTTTGTGGTTACGGCTTGAGCTATGGCAGTAGGGGCAAGGGTTTCGCCACATTTTTTAATAGATGGCGATAGGGCATCGACATAGCTATCTATGCCTTTACGAATGTTGTTAGAGGCGTATGAAACAAGAAAATTAGCTTCTATCTTTTTGCACGATTTGTTTTCGGGGTTGCGAATGGTGTCATCGTCCAAAGCATACTCTTCGTTTGTTATGCTGTATATGGTTTTACCCTCGATGCGTTTGCTTTGTGCCTCTTGTCGGAGTGCTGTGAGTCCATTGGAGGTTATGGTGGTATTAGTGTCGTATTGCTTTTCTATGCGATACCGTTTGGAGTAGAGCAGGGGGGCTTTGACTGGTATGTATATTCCGTCAACTTCGGCATTGTGGCTGTCTGCTAAGCGGTTAGTTAGTTTTTTTACAAGCGAGCCTATATGGTATGCTACATCTGAGCTGTTGCTTACGACGCCTTTTTCAATACTTTTTTTGTCTATTGGTTCATGTTCTAATGCAATGATGTCGAGTCGCCCGGAGTTGTCGCGCATTGCTGCCATTATTTTTATTTCGTCGTTGCCAAAATCTACGGCTACATATATATATTGTCCCATATCGTGTGTATATTGGTGTTGTTGTTTAAAATTTGTGGTTGGTTTTATCACTAATTTATAGCCCTCCTCCCCCTTATCTTCGTGTGCATACCACTTGGTCTTGGTATTTGAGATTAATGGTGCGGTATGCGTCCCACGACTTGTATTTGGGTATCTTTTTTAGGAAGATGTCGAGTTTGCCTAATTTCTGAGGGTAGCGGTCTAAGTTGCCCAATTCTATTGTGAAGTCGCCCACTCGTGGTATTAGTTCTATCTCTCGGTTGGGGTAGACGTGTATTTGTGTGAAAGCTGTAGCCCAACGGCTCGATTCTATTATATACTCCATAAAGTTGTATAACTCGCCGGTGGCAAATTCTTCATCGGCACTTCCAGTTACAATAGGTACAAGAACAGTGTGGCGCGACGATATGGGCATGCGGCGGCGATTGGTGTCGACATAGAAGTCGGCATTCGAGGTCTTAACCCTAAAGAGTGGTACACGTTGAGTAATCTTGATTTTTAGATTGCCATTGCCATTGAAGTAGGCGGTGGCAGTTTTTACCATATTTATCTCGTTCAACGCTCGCTCTATCTCTGTTAAATCAATGTCGGCAATAGTTTTCCCTATCGGGTATATTCCTTGGTTTTTAATGTAAGTTTCTATGCCTTTAGGTGTAAGAAATTGGTATTTAGCCGAATCGGCTATAACAACCCGCACTTGGTTACAAACTTTGTTTGCTCGTTGAGGCACTACTACACTATGTATTATAATCATACCAATGCAGATAACAGCCAATAGCGATAGTATAAGTATGCGTTGCCATGTCTTCATTTGTATATCGGTGGTATTTTGTATATCAATAGTATAGTGAGTGTTAGTATAGAGATGCAAAGTTACAAAAAAATATCTACACTATAGGTACATTTACATATGCTTTTTCTTTTGGTATGGAAATATTTTTTTGCTATAACTATTCGGTGTTTGTTGCGCATTTGTTGGATTTTGCGATAATTTGTGGCCTTTGTGGCGGTTTGCTGTGCCGTTTTAGACCGAAAAATGAGAGAGATAGTACAGAAAAAGTTGTATCTATATTGAATTTTGCTAAAGTTATATTGCTGATAATCATGTATGGTGTAATTTTTTTGCAAAAAAGTTGTAGTAATATTTGGCAGATTGAGAGAAAAGTTCTACCTTTGCATTCGCAAATGAAAGCTATGTAGCTACTTGTCAGATGGCCCATTCGTCTATCGGTTAGGACGCAAGATTTTCATTCTTGAAAGAGCGGTTCGATTCCGCTATGGGCTACAAATTTATAAATGAAACCCCCTGCAATGGGGGTTTTGATTGTTAAAGAAATATTTTACTAAAATAGTAATGGCAAACCACAAATCATCAATCAAACGTATTCGTCAGACTGAAAAACGTCGCCTGCACAACAAGTTCTACGCTAAAGTAACTCGTAGTGCTGTACGTAAATTGCGCAGCACATCTGAGAAAGAAGTTGCTGTTGCTCTCCTTCCTAAAGTAGCTTCAATGCTTGATAAACTTGCAAAACGCAATATCATCCACAAAAACAAAGCAGCTAACCTTAAATCTAAGCTCGCTCGTCAAGTAAACGCTATGGCTTAATCGGTAGATTAGCCAATAGTTGTTATTGACCTTATTGTTTAGTGATGAATTGACAATATATGGCTCTTATCTTTTAGATATGAGCCTTTTGTTGTATGTAGTGGTGTGTAATAACAACCTCTATGGAAAAGGATATGAATGACGAAAACAGAAACGAAGAGTGCAGCTCGCTAAAAACGTGGCAGTCGGAAGATAAACCACGTGAACGACTAAAACAATATGGTGTACAGGCTCTTGAGGACTATGAACTGCTTGCCATAATGATAGGCACTGGAGTGCGTGGACACAATGTTGTTGACCTCTCAAAACAGATACTATCGTCGGTTGAGGGGCGGTTATCGTCTCTTTCGTCTTACACTCTTCAAGGACTGATGAACAATTTTAACGGTATAGGTCAGGCAAAAGCCATGCAGATACTTGCTGCATTGGAATTGGGACGCCGCCGAAGTATTGAGACATACGATGTAACTCAAATTTGTTCATCAATTGATATTGCTAACTTTTTTACTGGTTTGTTGGCAAACAAAACACAAGAGGAGTTGTGGCTGTTGCTGCTTAATAACTCTAATATTATTGTTGCCAAACAGTGTATAGGGCAAGGGGGAGTGTCTAACGTAGTGACCGATATAAAACTCATAATTCGTCCTGCTGTTGAACGACTTGCACCCGCTATTGCACTTTGTCACAATCACCCTTCGGGTAGCCTCGTCCCAAGTGCGGACGATGATCAACTTACCGAAAAGGTTAAAAATGCGGCTAAGTTTTTCGATATACGATTGTTAGACCACGTAATTGTTACTCCAATACACAATCGCTACTATAGTTATAACGATGAAGGACGGTTATAGTTTTCACTCATACTCCATCTGATATTCTAATCTTCAAAAATTTACAAAATCATTTCTTACAATGGAACAACCACAACTCAATACACATAATAAGGCCGAATTTCCGCCAATGCACACAGCCGAACATCTTCTTAATGCCACAATGGTAAAGATGTTTGGTTGCCCTCGTTCGCGTAATGCTCATATCGAGCGCAAAAAAAGTAAAGCCGACTATCTACTTGCCGCTGCTCCAACCGAGGCAGAAATAGCCGAAATAGAACGCCGGGTAAATGAACAAATAGCCCGTCATCTGCCGGTTACTATCGAATTTATGTCGCAAGCCGATGCTGCTTCGATTGTCGACCTTAGCAAACTCCCCACCGATGCTACCGATACACTTCGTATAGTACGCATAGGCGATTACGATGCCTGTGCCTGTATAGGTGACCACGTCGAGAACACTTCCGAAATAGGCACTTTCCGCATCCTTACTTCTGATTTTGCCGACAGTCGTTGGCGTATGCGTTTCCGCTTAGAAAATTGCCCTTACGTTGAGGAGTAACATACTTGCTCACCTATCCATACATTTCTTTCATTTTCAACCTCCATTAGAATATAGACCCTCTTTATAAATATGATTTCTGCCGATGCTCTTGCCGTAGAATTTGGCGGCACAACACTATTCAAAGATATATCGTTTGTTATTAACGACACCGACCGCATAGCCCTAATGGGTAAAAATGGTGCAGGCAAATCGACCCTGCTTAAAATACTTGCCGGCGTTCAACAACCTACTCGTGGCAAGGTGTCGGCTCACGATGGTGCTATAATTGCCTATCTACCACAACACCTGATGGTTAAGGACGATAAAACTGTGTTCGAGGAGGCTGCTACCGCTTTTGCCGAAATAAACAATATGGAGGCTCGTATAGCCGAAATAAATAACCAATTAGAAACACGAACCGACTACGAAAGCGATGAGTATATGGCTCTTATCGAAGAGGTGAGTGCGCTAAGTGAGCGGTTTTATTCTATTGAAGAGAGTAATTACGATGCCGACATAGAGAAAACCCTGATGGGTCTTGGCTTTCTCCGCTCCGATTTTACACGTAAGACTGCCGAGTTTTCAGGCGGTTGGCGTATGCGTATAGAGTTGGCAAAGATGCTTCTTCGCAAACCCGACCTCATCTTGCTCGATGAGCCTACAAACCACCTCGATATAGAGTCTATTCAATGGCTTGAACAGTGGCTCATAAATCAGGGTAAAGCGGTGATCGTTATCTCTCACGACAAGGCTTTTGTCGACAATATAACCAATCGTACGATAGAGGTAACAATGGGACGTATTTACGACTATAAAGCTACCTATTCTCACTACCTGCAACTCCGTGCCGAGCGTCGCCAACAACAACAACGTCAGTACGACGACCAGCAGAAGATGATAGCCGAAACGAAAGAGTTTATTGAACGTTTCAAAGGCACATATTCCAAAACACTTCAGGTGCAGAGCCGTGTAAAAATGCTCGAAAAACTCGAAATAATAGAGGTGGACGAGATAGACACATCGGCATTGCGACTGAAATTTCCGCCCTCGCCACGTTCTGGTAACTATCCGGTAGCGGCACATGACCTCTCAAAATCGTATGGCGAACACACTGTTTTCTCAAATGCCAATTTCACTATCGAACGAGGCGAAAAAATAGCCTTTGTAGGTAAAAATGGCGAGGGTAAGTCGACACTTGTAAAATGTATTATGGGTGAGGTTGACTACGAGGGCGAACTGCTCCTCGGTCATAATGTTCAGATAGGATATTTTGCACAAGACCAAGCTGCAGGATTGGACGATGACATCACGGTTTTTCAGACTATCGACGAAGTGGCAGAGGGCGACATTCGCACTAAGATACGCGACATTTTGGGTGCCTTTATGTTCTCTAAAGAGGATTGGGACAAAAAAGTAAAAGTGCTTTCCGGTGGCGAACGTCAGCGACTGGCAATGATAAAGTTACTGCTCGAACCAATAAATCTGCTAATCCTCGACGAGCCAACCAATCACCTCGACATTAAAACCAAAGAGGTATTAAAACAAGCTCTCCTCGATTTTGATGGAACGCTTATTGTGGTAAGTCACGACCGCGACTTCCTCGATGGTTTAGTACATAAAGTGTATGAATTTGGTAGTGGACGAGTTACCGAGCACCTCGATGACATTTATGGTTTCCTCCGCAAGAAAAATCTCGAAAATCTTCGCGAAATAGAACGCCGCACAACAAAATAAATACAAAATACATAAATTATCTGTATAGAATGAAAGACCACATATTGCCAAAATACACGATGTTACGATAGATAAGGAATATACTATTTGGCTACATACGATAATTATCAGTTGGAAGAAATTAAAAAAAACAATTGCCAACTATTAAGCAGCTTCAAGAACGAATAAAATTAATGGAAGATGAATTGAGAGCTAAGCAATAGGAAGTTAATTGAAAAATAAATAACTATCGTAGTTTTCAAAAAAATATTGTAACTTTGCATATTGTGAGAGAGTGGCGAGTTTAGGGTGTGGATTACCAATTGTAAAATAGGACTAATTGTTGGAATATGAGCAAATTGAAATTGATATTGAGCATACTCTGTATGCTTGTATGTGTTGCCGTTGTGGCACAAAACGAGGCTGCAAAAAAGCAGATGGATACATATGTCATAGGGTTTTACAACCTTGAAAACCTTTTCGACACTATTAACGATCCAAACAAAAACGATGAACAGTACCTTCCCGATGGCGACTATGCTTGGAGCGGACTTAAATATCGTTCAAAACTCGAACGTATGTCGTATGCCATCTCTCGTATGCCCGAAAATCTTGCTATTTTGGGTGTTTCGGAAGTGGAAAATATAGGTGTTCTCGAAGATTTAGTAGCCCAGCCTACCATTAAAGAGAGAAATCTACGCCCTATCCTTGTTGAGGGACCCGACAAACGAGGCGTTGATGTGGGGTTGCTATATAGTGCCAATACTTTCCGCCCTACCAACGTTACATCTACTCGCATTATCTCCGAAATTCCCGATTTCTACACTCGCGACCAACTATGTGTGTCGGGTATGTTAGATGGCGAGCTTATACACGTTATAGTTATTCACTGGCCTTCGCGTGGTGGAGGCGAACGCCGCTCTGCACCTCGTCGTGCCGATGCCGCTCGCACTACTCGCCATATTTGCGACTCGCTTTTTGCCATTAATGCCGATGCCAAAATAGTTATTATGGGCGACTTTAACGACGATCCTGTAGATGCCTCTGTTATCGAACACCTTGGAGTACGACCAACTCGTGGCGGAACTGCAAAAGGCGAACTATTTAACACTACTTACGACCTCTACAAAAAAGGTATAGGCTCGTTGGCTTATCAGGACAAGTGGAACTTGTTCGACCAAATTATAATTTCTGAAAGTTGGCTCTCTTCGTCAGCTGCATCACTAACCTATTGGCGTACCGTAATTTTCAATAAAAACTTCCTTGCACAACAGTCTGGTAAATACAAAGGTTATCCTTTGCGTACTCACTCTGGTGGAGTGTGGACTAACGGCTATAGCGACCACTTTCCATCGCTTATGTGGGTAGTGAAAAATAAAAAGTGAGTTTTCTAACGTTTGCAGTTTTTTGTGTATAGAATAGCTAAGTGATGGCAAAGAAAAAGAAATTTCATTATAATCCCGAAACACTCTCGTTTGAAGAGGTAAAAGTATCTTTCCGACGTAAGTCGCAACGTTTTTTGTTGCAACTGTTGGCGAGTTCTTTCTTGGGTATAGTGTTTTTCTTGCTCTTTACATTCTTTATCGATTCGCCCCAGGAGCGACAGCTGAAAAAAGAGAATGCCCAAATGGAGCTTCAGTACGAGTTGCTCAACAAAAAATATGACGATATGGATAAGGTGTTGTCAAATTTGCAACAACGCGACAACAATCTCTATCGTGTTATTTTTCAAGCCGACTCTGTACCTGACGATGTCCGCCATAACCGTATGTTGCAAAACCGTAATTACGATGAGTTAGGTCAGACCAAAACCGCTCGAATACTCGAAGCTACATCGCTAAAGGTTAACGATATAGAAAAGCAGCTTTACATACAGTCTAAGTCGTACGATGAGATAATGAAACTTATCGACGAACGCTCCGACAAACTCTTACATCTGCCAGCAATTCAGCCAGTTCTAAATAAAGATTTGCGCCGACTGGCTTCAGGTTTCGGCTATCGTATTGACCCCGTGTATCGCACTCGCCGTTTCCATTCGGGAATGGACTTTTCGGCTAATGTTGGAACAGATATTTTTGCCACAGGAGCAGGAGTTGTGTCGTATGCAGGTTGGAAACAAGGATACGGCAATACCGTGGTTATTGACCACGGTTATGGCTACGAAACACTCTATGCCCATATGCACAAAATAGGAGTGCGTGTAAACCAAAAAGTTACTCGTGCTGATGTTATAGGCGCAGTAGGTAATACAGGAAAAAGTACAGGACCACACCTGCATTACGAGGTAATATATCGCGGACAGCATGTCGATCCGCTTAACTACTACTTCCTCGACCTCTCTGCCGAAGAGTACGACCAAATGATAGGCTTGGCTCACAATGCAGGTCAGGTAATGGACTAATGGTGAAAATATAGTTTTTTAGGATAAGGTGAAATTGATAAAAATAGTAGCTTATGGAAAATGACTACAGCACTATCTCTGCCCAGGAAGGGCAAGAGATGATTGATCGTGAATTTCGTGCTTTGTTGGCAGATTATGCCGCTACAGCGCATAAGCAAAAAACAGAGATTATTACCCGTGCATTTGAGTTTGCCAATCGTGCACACCATGGTGTTAAGCGTCGTTCGGGTGAGCCATATATTATGCACCCTCTTGCAGTGGCTCGCATTGTTGTTAACGAAATAGGGCTTGGCTCTACCTCTATATGTGCCGCCTTACTGCACGATGTAGTAGAGGATACCGAGTATACTGTCGAAGATATAGAACGAGAGTTCAACCCTAAAATAGCCTCTATCGTTAATGGATTGACCAAGATTTCGGGCGGTATCTTTGGCGACAATGCTTCGCTTCAAGCCGAAAATTTCCGTAAACTCATACTCACCATTCCCGAAGATGTGCGTGTTATCCTAATAAAAATGGCTGACCGACTGCACAATATGCGTACTCTCGGGTCTATGCCACCTGCTAAACAACTAAAGATTACTGGCGAAACACAGTATATCTATGCCCCAATGGCTCAACGCTTAGGTTTCTTCGCTATTAAAACAGAACTCGAAAACCTTAGTTTCAAATACGAGCAACCAGGGCTTTATGCCAAAATCCAACAGCAAATTCTTCAGGTTACCCCGATGCTCGAAGACTCTTTCCGCATCTTTATTCAGCCTATTGCCAAGATATTAGATAGTTATCATTACGACTACGACATTATAAAACGTATCAAGTCGCCCTATTCTGTTTTCAAAAAAATGCAGAATAAGCACTGTACTTTCGAAGAGGTTTACGATTTGCTTGCCGTTCGTATAATTCTTAAACCACGAGCAGGTGAAAACGAGAAAGCAAATTGTTGGGTAACATATTCGGCTATAACAAGCATCTATACCCCCCACCCCGACCGCACTCGCGACTGGATTAACACTCCTAAAACTAATGGTTACGAGGCTCTGCACGTTACTGTTATGGGACCTGGAGGTAAGTGGATAGAGGTGCAGATACGTAGCGAACGTATGAACGCTATTGCCGAAAAGGGACTGGCAGCACACTGGAAGTACAAAACAGGCGAACACGAGGAGACAGACCTCGACAATTGGTTTAAGTCAATAAAAGAGATGCTCGATTCGAGCGACTTTACTAATGCGCTTGAATTTATGGATACTTTCAAGCTTAATCTCTACTCCACCGAAATATATGTCTTTACCCCTAAAGGCGATGTGCGCAAAATGCCACTCCACTCCACAGCACTTGACTTTGCTTTTGCTCTCCACTCCGAACTTGGCATGCACTGTATAGGAGCCAAGGTTGACCACCGTCTTGTACCACTTAGCTACGAACTTCAAAGTGGCGACCAAATAGAGATACTTACCTCAAATAGTCAACGCCCTCAGATGGAGTGGCTCGAACATTGTACAACCACCAAGGCAAAAGCGTACCTTCGTACCGAACTGCGTAAGGAGATAAAAAAGTCTACCAAAGAGGGGCAGGAACTTGTGGCAGACAAACTCAAAGAACTAAAGCAGCCGACCAATAGCACAACGCTTCAAGTTATTCTCGACCATTTCAAATACTCCAATCTCGACCAACTCTATTTGGCAGTAGGTCAGAAGAAAATAAATCTCACTACTGTTGATGCACTCTTTACCACGCAGTCGCAAAACAAGTTGATGAGGATATGGAAGATACAGTTTAGCCCATTCCGCAAAAAAGAGACACCTGTCTCTACACCAGTCAATGCCATCGACCCTAAAAAGACAATTCATATAACCGATGCCGATGTTGGCGCAGGCTATAAAATAGCCGACTGTTGTCAGCCAATACCGGGCGATAATGTACTTGGTTTTATCGATGCCAGTGGGGCAGTGGTAGTGCATAAGTGCGACTGTCCTGTTGCCATGAAGTTGCAAGCCAACTACGGCAATCGTGTGCTATCTGCCGAGTGGGAGACTAAAAAAGTGCTATCGTTCCTCACCACAATTCAAATATCGGGAATTGACCAAACTGGACTTATCAAGCAGATAGTACATATCATTAGCGACGACTATGCAATAAATATCAAAAATATAAATATCGACACCACCGATGGCATATTCAATGGCACACTCGATGTCTATGTCTATTCCACCGAAGATATTGACAATCTCTGCCGCAATCTCCTAAAAATAAAAGCCCTAAAATCGGTAAAACGTGTAAGATAAGATATGATGAATAGTAATTTGAATAAAATAGTTACTATTATTATTCAAATTATGAAAAAGGTATCATTAATATCGCTGGTCGTACTTTTGGTTGCGACAGTGTTTTGTTCTTGTAATGATGTTACAGGAATGCAGGATCACATTGTAGTTGTAGAGACTACTGATGATAATACTTCGTATGAAGTGAAGTATGTAAGCGAAATAAAAAGGAAAAACGTTACGTATGCCATGGTAAAATCGTCGGACAAACTCTATATGTTTGGCTACGGCATTTACACATTTACCACTGGTAATGAGAAAATTCAGAGCGAGGTAGACTATACTCTAACTCGTGTATTGGGCAACAGCGAATGTAAGTTGTAAATATTCGACCGCCACAATCACGAAGTAACCGACAAGTTAACAACCTCTGAAGGTGAATTGGTTGTTATTACCGATGAAATTTTGGCTACAGTAAAGGACAAAGCAATTGCTACAGCTACGCTTGCCCCCGAAACCGAATCGGTAGTAGAAAAAATAAATATTGAGAAATAAAAGATTGATTTATAGATAGCTAAAGGCATCAACAGATAGTTTGTCTGTTGATGCCTTTGCTGTATCGTTTGGGTAATATGTTTAGTGATGTTCTATAAATTAACTTGAGGGTAGATGCTACTTTCAAATTTTATCGTTCTGTTACCCACTCTTCGATAGTAGCAGACGTAGTGTCGAATGCAATGCCAACTTTTACAATTGGCAGGTTATGAAGTGTGTAGCGTGCTGCATAGTTTTTTTCGTTAATTTGTTCGAGTGCTGCCTTTGCAGTGCCTGATACCTTAAATTCGATGATATAAATTGCGGAAGAGGTTATAATAGTTAGGTCGATTCGTCCTTTGGCTGTGTGGTCTTCGATAATAAGATTTTTGGGTATCTTAATAGAGAGGCTAAGTATGGTGTAAAACAGGCGTTGGTAATGCCCCTCGGATTTTGCGTTGTTGCAATATGGAATTGTGAGAAAATATTTCTGTATGCGGCTTAATGCGCCATCTATGTCGCCAAGGCTAATGTCGCGAGATATGTATTCCGACATTACAGCAACGTGGTCGGCATCGTTCACATACATTGGCAAAAGGTTTTCCATTAATCCTACATTAACCTCCTTATTAGGGATATTGAGGGTGTATACGTCAAGCTCCTTGTCGTAACTGGTAATGGTAAGATAACCACTTTGATAGAGTAGGGGATATGCAGTGCGAGCAGTGTCTGTTGGTGTGTCAAATCCAGAGGCTTTTAGCTGAATATCCTTAATGTCGGTAGGGTTTAGATTGAACTCTTTTATGCTTTTAATGAGCGATGTAGGTGTGCCATTGCTGAACCAATAAGCTCGTATATTGCGGTGAAACATTGCCGATAGCAAACTATATGGGTTGTATATATCGGGCGATTTTGGAGAAAAGTGGTAGCCATCGTAGTTTTGTTTCAGAATGGAGTACATTTCATCGGTTGTAACTTCAGAGTATTTGGCAAGAAGTTCCACATCGTAGCTCATCTGGGTGTGTAGCTCTTCATCGGTAATGCCACAAATGCCACTATATGCCTCGTCCATACTGATGTTTGAAATGTTGTTGAGCTTGCTGAAAATGCTTAGTTGCGAAAACTTGGTAATGCCAGTGAGAAAGACAAAGCGTAGAAATTCGTCGCAAGGTTTTAGTGGAGCGTAGAAATTTTGCATAACATCGCGCAGTATGGAAAGTTGCGAATTGTTGACGTCAAGTAGCGGATAGTCGTATTCATCAATAAGCACTACCACCTGACGACCGGTTTTTTCAAAAGCACGATGTATAAGCCCCTCTAATCGGCTGCCAGGAGTGGTTTCGTTGCCTTGACAACCATATATGCGTTCGTATCGCTCTAATTTACGGTCTAATTCTGAAAGCAAATCGTCTTTGTCGTGATGCTATATGCCCCCTAAATCGAAGTGCAGTACAGGATATCCGGTCCACTCTGTTTCATAGTCGGCAAGAGCCAAACCATTGAACAACTCTTTTTTACCCTCGAAATAGCTCTTTAATGTCGACACTAACAACGATTTACCAAACCTGCGAGGACGACTAAGAAATACGTATGTTGAGTTCAAATTCAACATTTTTACAATATAATCAGTCTTGTCGATATACAAAAAGTTTTGTGTGCGTACTTTCTCAAATGTTTGTATTCCTACGGGGTATGCTCTTGCAGCTGTTTCCATAATACTACATTTTTGTTGTTGTCAATTTTCGATATGCGAAGTTAGTCAATTTCAGGGAAAATACAAAATTATTTTTCCTCATTTTCAGATTTGCGATATTCTAAGCCAAAATAATAATGCTATTCGACATATTATTGCTAACTTTGCTAAGTTTTTTCAGTTACCCATATTTTTCAAGTACCGCAACAAGATATTGCAAATAGTATGATATATACCGAATTAGCCGAACGGATTGTCCGTTGTCTTGACCATCAACCTACTCCCGATCAACGTGAGGCTATTACACTTATGGCTCAGTTTTGCGTTTTGCCTTCATCGCACAAGACCTTTATACTTCGAGGTTATGCAGGTACGGGTAAAACCACAGTGGTGAGCGCATTGATAAGATGTTTGCAACAACTGAAAATATCTACAGTCCTACTTGCTCCTACCGGGCGTGCCGCCAAGGTGTTAAGTGGTTATGCTTCTATGCCGGCATCGAGTATTCATCGTGTTATATATCGTCAACAGGCAGCAGGCAGTACCGAGTTTAATCTAAATTTCAATGGTCATCGCAACACACTCTTTATAGTAGACGAGGCTTCAATGGTAGCCAACTCTTCGTCCGAAGGTATATCCTTTGGCTCGGGACGACTTTTGGACGACTTGGTTGAGTATGTCTATTCGGGCGACGAATGTTCTATGCTACTCTTGGGCGATACAGCTCAGTTACTCCCAATAGGGCAGACTACATCGCCAGCACTCGATAGCAATATTATGAGAGGTTATGGCTTAGATGTTATGGAATATGGGTTGACAAGTGTACTTCGTCAGACTGCCGAGAGTGGAATACTGCATAACGCCACCTTACTTCGCAATGCAATAGTGGCTGACGACTTTTTCCGTGTTGCCCTATCCGACAACTTTCCCGATGTGATGCGTGTGAGTGGAAACGACTTGATAGAGCAGTTAGAGACTTCGTACAGAACAGTAGGCGAGGAGAATACCATTATACTATCCTATTCGAACAAGCGAGCTGTACTTTTTAATCGTGGTGTGCGAGCCTCTGTGCTTTTTCGTGAAGAGGAGATTTCTAATGGCGATTTCTTAATGGTTACTCGCAACAACTATTTTTGGTCAGCTCCATATGAAAATCTCGACTTTATAGCTAATGGCGATATTGCCGAGGTAGTCCACGTGGGACGGCATACCGACCTTTATGGTGCACGATTTGTCGAACTTACACTGCGACTTGTCGATTACGATATGGAGATAACAGCACGAGTGCTTATAGACTCTCTCTATACCGAAACTCAGCAAGCGGTAAATGCTCTAAACGAACGACTTACAGCGGCCATTGCCGAAGACTATGTCGATATAACTAATCGCCGTAAGTTTTGGCAAGAGATGCAAAAAAACGAATATTTCAATGCACTTCAAGTGAAATTTGCCTACGCTATTACAGGACATAAAGCGCAAGGTGGCGGTTGGCAACACGTCTATATAGACCAAGGCTATATAACTGAAGATATAATTTCACGAGAATATTATCAGTGGCTCTATACCACCATTACTCGAGCGCAAGAGCGTCTTTTCTTCGTCAACTTCTCCGACTGGTTCTTTGATTTAGGGAAGTTCTAAAAATTCACCGAGCTGGGATTTTTGATTTTTAGACATGTAAGGGATTTAGCCCTTACTTGTTATGTCCGTATGCGGTGGCAAGTCCGCCCTCGGCTGTCTCTTTGTAGAGAGAGGGGAGGTCATGCCCTGTCTGTTTCATAGCACGGACTACTTGGTCGAACGATACACGGTGTCGTCCGTCGGTGAATGATGAGTATATTTGCGAGTCTAAGGCTCGGGCTGCTGCGTAAGCATTGCGCTCAATACAAGGTATCTGTACAAGTCCACACACAGGGTCGCAGGTCATACCTAAGTGATGCTCCAATCCCATCTCTGCTGCATACTCTATCTGAGCCGGACTGCCACCCATTAGCTGTTCTGCCGCTGCCGCTGCCATAGCACATGCCACACCTACTTCGCCCTGACAACCTACTTCTGCACCCGATATTGAAGCGTTTTCCTTTACTATACAGCCTATTAAACCAGCTGTGGCAAGAGCGCGACAAATGCGTCGTTCGCCTATATTATACTCTTTTTGTAGATAGTAGAGTACTGCCGGTATTACGCCACTACTGCCGCAAGTAGGAGCTGTAACTATAGTGCCGCCCGATGCATTTTCTTCGCATACTGCCAAGGCATACGCAAATATAAGTCCCTTGGTGCGCAAGGCATCTTTATAACTTTTGGCACGTATGTAGTAGTTTGGCGCTTTGCGGTTAATGTGCAGTGGACCGGGCAGTATACCCTCGGTGTCAATGCCTCGTTCAATGGCAGCACACATAGTGTGCCATACCGTGGCAAGATAGTCCCATATATCCTCATCTTCGTTCATTGCCGCGTATTCCCAGTAGGCATGCCCTGTGGTGTTGCACCATTTCATAAGCTCGGTCATACTGCTCATTTCGTAAACCTCACGAGTTTCGGTGGTTAGGTTTATATCGTCGCTCTCAATAGCCCCTCCTCCTACACTATAAAATGTCCACGTGTCACCTAAGTTGCCCTCAGCATCGGTGCTACTTATAGTCATAGCATTGGGGTGGCGGGGTAAAAATGTTTTGGGTTCCCATACAAATTGTACAGGACCGCCAACGCTAAGAGCTGTCTCAATTGCATAGTCGGTTAAGTGTCCTTTGCCGGTAGCTGCTAAGCTACCATATAGTGTAACTGTGAATGCTTTAGCCTCGGGGTGGCGTTCACGATATATTGTGGCAGCACGATGTGGACCCATTGTGTGGCTACTCGATGGTCCTTGTCCTATGCGGTATATCTCTTTGATTGATTTCATACGTAAATTGTGTAATTGTAGATTTTGTAATAGGGCTTTTGTTGCCCGATTTTGAGTACAAATTTAGTGATTATATCTCACGTGTGCAATAGTAACGATGGTAGCGAAGTAGAAAATTAGTCGGCTTTTTGCTTTGTACTCTGATGCATTATTTGTAAATTTGCAATTTGGTAATTGTGCGCATTGTTTTGCGCAATTAATTGACAATAAACGCATTAATATATAAAGTTATGGAGTATAATTTCAAAGACATTGAGAGTAAATGGCAGAAGTATTGGGTCGACAACAAAACCTATAGAGTGGATATTGACCCTAATCGCCCAAAATATTATGTACTTGATATGTTTCCTTACCCCTCTGGAGCGGGACTTCACGTAGGTCACCCACTTGGATATATAGCTTCGGACATTTATAGCCGTTATAAACGACTGAAAGGTTTTAATGTACTCCACCCTATGGGATATGATGCGTATGGATTGCCAGCAGAGCAGTATGCCATACAGACAGGTCAGCACCCTGCCGTAACTACCGAAAAAAATATAGCTCGTTATCGTTGCCAGTTAGACAAGATTGGCTTTAGTTACGACTGGAATCGTGAAGTGCGGACTTGCGACCCTCGCTACTATCGTTGGACACAATGGGCTTTTATCCAGATGTTTAATCACTGGTACTGCTATCGTGCCAATGCGGCTCAGCCTATCTCAAAACTAGTAGAGATTTTTGCCGATCAAGGCAACGCACGTGTTAAAGCTGCTTGTAGCGATACTCCGGTGTTTACTGCTGAGGAGTGGAACGGTTGGTCCGAACACAAGCAACAAGAGGTGCTAATGAATTATCGTATAGCTTATCTTGCCGACTTAAAGGTTAATTGGTGTCCGGCTCTTGGTACTGTTCTTGCTAATGACGAGGTGAGTGAGGGGCTTTCTGTTCGTGGAGGTCACGTGGTAGAACAACGAGTTATGCGTCAATGGAGCCTTCGTGTTAGTGCGTACGCTCAGCGTCTACTCGATGGGTTGGATAATGTGGATTGGACAGACTCGTTAAAGGAGACGCAACGCAATTGGATAGGTCGCTCCGAGGGTGCCGAGATGCGTTTTGCAGTAGCCGAGAGTGATGTTGAATTAGAGATATTTACCACTCGTGCCGACACTGTTTTTGGTGTTACTTTTATGGTGCTTGCTCCTGAGAGCGACTATGTAAAACAAGTTGTTACTGCCGGGCAGCAGACAGAAGTAGATGCTTATCTTGAGCAGGTGAAACGTCGTACCGAGCGTGAACGAATTGCCGACCGCCGTGTGTCTGGTGTCTTTACTGGCTCGTATGCCGTTAACCCTTTGACAGGTAAGCAAATTCCTATCTGGATTTCCGACTATGTACTTGCTGGTTATGGCACAGGAGCTATTATGGCAGTGCCTGCCCACGATAGCCGCGACTACGCTTTTGCTCGCCATTTTTCACTGCCTATTGTGCCGCTTATCGAAGGAGCAGATGTAAGCTGTGAGAGTTACGATGCCAAAGAGGGTGTGGTATGTAATTCCGATTTCCTTAACGGAATGCAAGTGAAAGAGGCTATCGTTGCAATGAAGAAATATATTGAGGAGAAAGGTCTTGGCAGAGTTAAAGTCAACTATCGTTTGCGCGATGCTATTTTTAGCCGTCAACGCTATTGGGGCGAGCCATTCCCTGTATATTATAAAGACGATATGCCATATATGCTTGATGAGAGCCGTCTGCCACTGCTGTTGCCCGAGATTGACAAATTCTTGCCAACCGAGACAGGCGAACCACCTCTTGGACGTGCTGCCAATTGGGCTACAGAAGAGGGCTATCCTCTCGAACTAAATACTATGCCGGGGTTTGCAGGCTCATCGGCTTACTATCTCCGCTATATGGATCCTCATAACGATGAGGCACTTGTTTGTCGCACGGCTAATGAGTATTGGCAGAATGTTGACCTTTATATAGGTGGAACAGAGCATGCAACTGGTCACTTGATATACAGCCGTTTTTGGAACAAATTCTTGTTCGATTTAGGACTTGTTTGTCGAGACGAGCCATATCAACGTTTGATAAATCAGGGTATGATACAGGGGCGTTCTAATTTTGTATATCGTGTTGTGGGAACTAACAAGTATGTAAGTCTTGGACTTAAAGACCAGTACGAAACTCAGTCACTTCACGTAGATGTTAATCTTGTGAGCAACGATGTGTTGGATATAGACCGTTTCCGTGCTTGGATGCCTGAGTATGCCGATGCCGAGTTTATCCTCGAAGATGGACGATACATCTGTGGCTGGGCAGTAGAAAAGATGTCGAAGTCGATGTTTAACGTAGTTAACCCCGACGATATAGTAGAGCGTTATGGAGCTGACACACTTCGTCTTTACGAAATGTTCTTAGGTCCATTGGAACAGTCTAAACCATGGGATACCAATGGCATTGATGGAGTACATCGTTTCTTGAAAAAATTCTGGGGCTTGTATTCCGAGGGTGATAACTTTGTTGTGACCGATGATGCGCCAACTGCCGATGAACTAAAATCGCTACACAAGACTATAAAGAAAATAACATTCGATATAGAGAACTTCTCGTTTAATACCTCAGTGTCGTGCTTTATGATATGTGTCAACGAACTTTCGGCACTTAAATGTCATAAGCGAGCTATACTAGAACCACTATCGGTACTTATTGCACCCTTTGCACCACATATTGCCGAAGAGTTGTGGCACGCAGTTGGCAACGATACATCGGTTTGCGATGCTCAGTTCCCAGTGTGTAACGAGCAGTATTTGGTCGAGGCTAATGTTAAATATCCAGTATCATTCAATGGTAAGGTGCGTTTCACTATTGAGCTGCCGGCCGATATGTCGCGAGACGATGTACAATCGACAGTCCTTGCCAACGAGCAAACTGCCAAATACTTAGACGGACGACAGCCTAAAAAAGTAATTGTAGTACCGGGAAAAATAGTAAATATAGTATTATAAGGTAAGCATAGTAATCTGTCTTATTGAATAAAAACAGAGAAGTCCTACTTCGCAAAGTGAGATTTCTCTGTTTTTATTCAATAATGTACCTTACATACGCCAAAAAAAACAGATACTTCGTGATGAAATATCTGTTTTTTTTAGTGACTCCAGCAGGATTCAAACCTGCAACCTTCGCATCCGTAGTGCGATGCTCTATTCAGTTAAGCTATGGAGCCGTGCCTTATCTCTCGATTGCGAGTGCAAAGATACTGCTTTTTGTTTTATTCACCAAATGTTTTGGCAACTTTTTTCAAGAAAAAAGCAAAAAAGTTTTTTGCAGATTGTTGCTTTGTTGATATTCAGCGGTATAGCTATTGTTGTTGCTTGCCTATTTTACTGTTCAAATACCTATTTTTTACTTCCAATATGCGTGAAAGTGATGTACAGGTCCGTGTCCGTGTCCTATTTCGTAGTCTGCTCCAGCAGAAATTGCAGCAGATATATAATTTTTTGCTGCACTGCAAGCTTCTTTTAGCGAAAATCCTCGTGCTAAAAACGATGCTAATGCCGACGACAATGTACAGCCTGTGCCATGAGTATTTGGTGTGTCGAGCCTGACAGATGAGAGTGGTAGAATGGTGTTATCTGTATGGCAATATAAATAGTCTACTAATTCTCGCTCTACAAGGTGTCCTGCCTTTAGTAGTACCGACACTTGATATTTGTCGCCTAAAGCTTTTGCTGCCTCTGTCATATCGGATTGAGAATGGATTGCATGTCCTAACAATATCTCTGCCTCGGGGATATTGGGGGTAATAACTGTGGCGCAAGGTATAAGTACTCGGCACAAGGTATCTATAGCACTCTCCTCAATTAAACGGTGTCCCGATGTAGACACCATAACAGGGTCGAGTACTAAATGTTGTACTTTGTAATTGGCAAGTGTGGCGGCTATAGTTTCTATTATTTCGGACGAGTGGAGCATACCTATCTTTACAACATCAGCACCAATGTCGGACATCACGGCACGTATCTGTGCCTCTACTATTTCTGTTGGCACAGGGTGTACAGCCTCCACTCCAATGGTATTCTGCACCGTAACGGCAGTAATTACCGATGAGGCATAACACCCACATGCCGAGATAGTTTTAATGTCGGCTTGTACTCCAGCTCCGCCTCCAGAATCGCTGCCTGCTATGGTCAATACTTTATGATAATTCATAGTTGTATTTTGTTTTTAGAAAAAGTAGGTTTTACCAATTGTACAATTAGTAAAACCTACTTTAGAAAGAAATATATTAGTGGAATGCGTCCATAGACACGTCCCAATCTTTATAAACCGGTTGGCGGTCTTGTGCTTTAATAGCAGCATCTACCTCAAAAGCTGTGCGCTCATCGCTCACCTGAAACTGTTCAAGGGCTTGAGGATAGCAGGCATAGCCACCCGGTTCGGTCTTGCTTTCGGCACTCATAGTTGTAGCGCAAATTTTTGCCACGTGGTTGCGGAACTCTGGAGCTTCGCGAGTAGAGATGCTTATATCTACATCGTGGTCGAAGATACGCATAGCGCACATAACTTGTACCAACTCCTTGTCCGACATCACCACATTAGGTTGGAAACCACTCTCCGAGGGGCGCATACGAGGAAAATTAACCGAATATTTTGTCTTCCAATAGGTATGTTCCAAATAGCGAAGATGGTGAGCCATCATTGTAACGTCGGTACGCCAATCTTCGAGACCTATAAGTACTCCCATACCTATTTTATGCACACCAGCTTGTCCCATACGGTCGAAACCATTCAAACGCCACTCGAAATTCGATTTCTGTCCGCGTGGGTGATATATCTTGTATCGTTCGCGATGATATGTTTCTTGGAAACATATTACACCATTCAAGCCGTGGTGGGTTAGCCGTTCATACTCTTCGGCAGACAGTGGTTGTACCTCTATTTGTAGATTGCTAAAATATGGTTTGGCAAGGTCGAGAGCAGTGGCAAGATAATCCTCACCGGCCTTGGCAGGATTTTCGCCGGTTACAAGGAGTAGGTTCTCGAATGGCGACAACTTTTTAATAGCCTCATATTCACGTACCATCTCATCGGGGGTAAGTATGGTGCGTTTTATCTTGTTTGCCGAATTAAAGCCGCAATAGACGCATCCGTTGGCACAAGAATTGGTCAAGTAGAGCGGAATAAACATCGATATAGTTTTACCAAAACGCTCAAGTGTGTAGCGTTGTGCCAATTGAGCCATCGTTTCGAGATAAGGCTCGGCAGCAGGCGATATTAAAGCCATAAAGTCATCGACATCTAAGTGCTGCTTGCCGAGAGCTCGGCGCACATCGGCATCGGTCTTCGTCATAATGGAACGTGTAGTGTCGTCCCATGATATTTTTTCTAATACTTCTGAAAACATTGCTTAGATTTTTTTTATATCACGGCTCAAACGCATAGCGCAAAAGTTTGGACCACACATAGTACAATATTCGCCATCGGTATGACGCCCCTCTTTGAAGTACTCCAAAGCACGTTCTGGGTCAAGACTCAAATGGAATTGGTCGCGCCAGCGGAATTCGTAGCGAGCTTTCGATAGGGCATTGTCGCGGATAGTAGCTCCGGGGTGTCCCTTGGCAATGTCGGCGGCATGAGCTGCTATTTTATACGTGATTACTCCCACACGCACATCTTCACGATTTGGTAAGCCAAGATGCTCTTTTGGAGTAACATAGCAGAGCATAGCTGTGCCGAGCCAACCTATCTGTGCAGCTCCGATAGCCGATGTTATATGGTCGTAACCGGGAGCAATATCAGTTACCAATGGACCGAGGGTGTAGAATGGTGCGTTGTGGCAGTGAGAAATTTGGCGTTCCATATTCTCTGGTATCTTGTGCAAAGGCACGTGTCCGGGACCTTCGATAAATGCTTGCACGTTCTTGTCCCACGCACGCACTACAAGTTCGCCCATAGTGTCGAGTTCGGCAAATTGAGCCTCGTCGTTGGCATCGGCTATAGAGCCTGGACGAAGTCCATCGCCCAACGATACTGCTACATCGTATTGTGCCAATATATCGCAAATGTCATCGAAATGCTCGTAAAGGAAACTCTCTTGGTCGTGTATCAAGCACCATTTGCTCATAATTGAGCCACCACGGCTAACTATACCGCAAAGACGTTTGTCAGCCAAATGTACATTGTGGCGACGTATGCCTGCGTGAATGGTAAAATAGTCAACACCCTGTTCGCACTGCTCGATGAGCGTGTCGCGATAGATTTCCCAAGTGAGGTCTTCTACTCGTCCATTCACTTTTTCGAGAGCTTGATAAATAGGCACTGTGCCTACTGGTACTGGGCAGTTGCGGATAATCCATTCGCGAGTTTCGTGTATGTTGTCGCCTGTGGAGAGATCCATAAGCGTATCGCCACCCCAACGGCAACTCCATACTGCTTTTTCTACCTCTTCATCGATAGACGATGTGGTTGCCGAATTGCCAAGGTTGGTATTTATTTTTACCAAAAAATTACGACCTATAATCATAGGTTCGCTCTCTGGGTGGTTGATATTTGCAGGGAGTACAGCACGACCGGCAGCTATTTCGTCACGCACAAATTCGGGGGTAATATACGATTTTATGCCTAATTCCTGACAGTTCATATTTTCACGAATCGACACATACTCCATCTCTGGTGTAACAATGCCCTTTTTGGCATAATACATCTGTGTGCAGCATTTGTCTTTTTTTGCTCTGTAGGGCAGAGCTATATGTTCAAAACGAAGGCTGTCGAGCGAATGGTCGTCGCGGCGCATACGCCCGTATTCCGAACTTATTTCGGATAGTTGCTCTACATCGCCACGATTTACAATCCACTCTTCACGCATACGGCTAATGCCTTTCTTTAGGTCGACTTTGGCGTTAGGGTCGCTAAATGGACCACTGGTATCGTACACAAGCACAGGCGCATTAGGGCGTTCAACACGTTCGCCATTTACTATCTCTACCGATGGGGTGAGGTTTACTTTTTGCATTCCCACTTTTACAAATGGAAACATAGTACCTTGCATATATGCTTTTTCGGCATGAGCAAAAGGTTTCTCCTTTTCTTCGTTATTGTTATTTTTAATATCTTGACTCATAGTAGTTTCAATATAATGTAGTTATTTGTAACGTTGTTTTTTTATCCGAGAAATGCGGTAAGAGGTGAGGAGGCCGAAGCCTGCATATCCATGGTTACAGCACCTAAACCAGCCTCGTAAGCCTGACGACCGGATATTACAGCTTGGCGGAATGCATCGGCCATAGCCACAGGGTCGGCAGCAACTGCGATAGCTGTATTTACAAGCACTGCATCGGCTCCCATCTCCATTGCGGCAGCAGCATGACTTGGTGCGCCTATACCGGCATCAACAACCACAGGCACGCCTGCTTGCTCTATAATCAATCGCAAAAAGTCCATTGTTATTAATCCGCGATTTGTGCCAATTGGGGCAGCGAGAGGCATAACTGTTTTAGCTCCAGCCTCTTCGAGTTGGCGGCAAAGTATAGGATCGGCTTGGCAGTATGGCAACACGTTAAAACCGAGTTTGACCAACTCTTCGGTAGCTTTTAGTGTCTCTACCGAGTCGGGAAGAAGGTGACGAGGGTCGGGGTGTATTTCGAGTTTAAGCCAGTTTGTGCCAAATGCTTCACGAGCCATCTGGGCTGCAAATATTGCCTCTTCGGCACTGCGCACTCCTGAGGTGTTGGGCAGTATCTGAATTTTGGGCGAAATAATATGGCGAAGCATATCGTCGTTTTGGTCGTCAAGTTCGATGCGTTTCATTGCCACGGTGACCATCTCTGTGGCCGAAGCCTTTATGGCTTCCTGCATCAATGTGTTGTTTGGAAACTTGCCGGTTCCAAGGAAAAGACGCGACGAAAACTCACGTCCTGCAATAGTTAGTTTTTGCATAATATCTATTTTTCTGTTTTAATTCTGATTGATTATAAGGAGGCTCTGTCCTATTATACTATCCCTTTACAATTCGTTCAATAATATTGGCAGTCATCTTTACAGGGTCTTTAGCTCGGAGTATCGCGCCACTTATAGCCACGCCATCTACGCCTGTCGCCATAACATCGGCTATATCGTCAACCTCTATACCTCCTATTGCTACCACTGGCACTCGGTGAGTGGTATCGAGAGCTTGCAACGCTGCTTTGTAGCCCTCAGCACCTAAGATAGTGCTGATATTTTTCTTTGTGGCTGTAAATTTATATGGTCCTATACCAAGATAGTCTGCACCCTCTGTCACCTGATGCTCTGCTTGTTCGGGGGTATTGGCAGTACCACCTATTATAAAACCATCGCCAAGAATTGCACGAGCCTCGTGTATAGGCATATCGGTCAATCCAAGATGCACACCATCAAGTCCCATACTTTTGGCTAACTCCACATTGTCGTCAACCACAAGCACAGCATTATTCTCGGCACATAGTATCTTCATAAGCATAGCAACAGCTTCCATTTCTCTATCAGTAGCACCTTTCCAACGCAACTGTACCCAACGGCATCCGCCTTCAAGAGCCACCTGCGCACCCCACAATATCTGTTCTATACTATCGCCATTAGTAATAAACTGAAGTGGCGACCAACGTTCTTTGTCTAACATACGTTTGTTGATAATTTACTATTAAACCTTTAATTGCTATATTACCTGACGAGAGGTATTTATCCTCCGCAAGCCGCTTTTATAACAAGTATTTTTGCCTCTTCGGTCAGTGTAGTTGTTTGCCAAGACTCACGCTGTACCATTTTGTTATCAACAGCCACAGCAACGCCACGTTCGGGCAGCTCCATTTGTTGCATCAGCTCGAAAAGTGTAGCTCCATCGGCAACCTGTATTGGTTTACTATTCAAAAAAATATTCATAGTCGAAAATCTGTCAATTAAAATAAGTCTATAAACTTTGTAGTTAGTTCTATATCTAATTTAAAGTACCTCCTGTATGTTCAAAAAAAACGAAAACACCTCTCCTTTATCGATTAAAGAAGAGGTGCGATTATTGTAACTATAATTTCAGTTGCGGTAGGGTAAATGTCCTTTTCCGCTTGTTAATATCACACACATTGTTACTTCACAAATCCCTACGACAGCATTACACTGTATCAGGTTCATAGAGTATAATCTCAGCCATTACTCACACCAATAAGTCTCATATCAAATAAGACTTACATCTGCAAGTGGCACCCCTTTGTCAAATCACTGCAAAGTAACACATTTTTTTTCATACCACCAAAACAAACCGCAAAATTCACTGAATAAAATAATTTTGAGAGTATTTACCCCTACAATCCAAATTATTTTTTCTAATTTTGCACGCTTATAACACTATTAACGCACACAGATTTTTTTTGAAGATACTACTTGAACTATATGAAGCGTCATACTCTTGCACTCATTGTGCTATTATTAAGTTTCTTTTACACTACACTAACAGCCCAAGTTGTAATCACTTTACCGGACGATTACGATAGTCTTGATAGTTATGTGGGCAAAACAGTTGAGCTGCGACAACGAATGTATGTGGTTGATAATAACGACTATTTACGCTATGGCGAGCTAACTCTTGCCTCGGAACGACTTATGTCGCCTACCGATGTTGCTTTGCCAGGCTCGGCTGACTATTTTGCACTGGTTGCGCACAACCGCAATTGCTGCATCTGTATTGACGATGGTAGCAAAGCGCAATATCCCTCTCCACTGCCTTGGGCATCTGCCGATGGCACTCTCCGTACTGGCTCTTATACCGACTGCCTAAAGGGTCGTCTTACATACGAACAATGGGGACGACGTTGGGTGTATGTAATTACCCCCGAACGAATTTCCGACATTCAGTTTCAGCACAATAGTCGCCCCACTACGCCCGAAAGTCATACCGATGAATACGATGTAACTATTTGCGGCTTCAATCTCGAATACTACATTACCGACCAATTTGCCGACAATCTTGGACCTTCCGATGCTGCCCAACACGAGCGGCAACATACCAAAATAGCAGCTGCCCTGCATGCCATAAATGCCGATATATATGGGTTGGTAGAGGTGCAACAAGGCACTGCCGCTGCCCAAAAGATAGTCGATGAACTTAATAGAAATAACAATAATTGTCACTATGCATATATTCACGATGGAACAGCGATAAATGGCACGTGGACTCGTGCTTGCTTTATTTATCGGGACGACATACTCGTTCCCATTCGCAACCAGCAAGTAAACGACACTGGCGTTCGCTACCGTAAAAAAGTACAAGGGTTCGAGTTGAAGCAGAATGGCGAACGTTTTATAGTAATGCTTGGGCACTTCAAAGCAAAAAGTGGTAACGGTACTGGCGACAATACCGACAAAGGCGATGGACAAGGCATTTACAATGGCGACCGTACTCGTGAAGCCGCTGCTATGATTACACTCTCTCGTTCTTGTATCGACTACTATTCCGACCCCGATATAGTTATGATTGGCGACCTTAACTCCTACTCGCTCGAAGATCCAATCCGCACATTTACCGATGCAGGCTACACCAATATGATAAAGCATTTCGGTGGCAATGGGGCTTACTCTTATCGTTACCACGAGGCTGTTGGTTGTCTCGACCATGCTCTTGTAAACGAGAGTATGATGCCGCAAGTTGCCTACTGCACCTCTTTTCATATTAATGCCGATGAGCCAAGTGGATTGGAGTACGACTCGCCTTACTACCAGCCCAATATGTACCGCTCGTCCGACCACGACCCTATTGTTTTAGACATTAAACTCGATGGCTCTAATACCTCCACTAATTCACCATTGCAGAACTCTCCTATAGTCTATTTACCCGAACAAGGCATTATTGGTATTGCAGGTGCCACAGAACGCACGCTACAAATAATTGCCTCCGATGGACGTATCGTTGCCACACATCATATATCATCGCCCGACTACACATTCACTACTTCTAACCTCACAAAAGGTATCTATCTGCTACGAATAGTGTCGCAAACCGAAACTACCACTCATAAGGTTGTTATCTAACATCATCAAAAATCCCTAAAAATAACCACTTTAAAGCAATAGAGAAACCAAAAATAATTAGTACCTTTGCATTTCGAAATGTATATGTTTGATTTTTATGATAAATCCGAGTGATTTAGGTTGCTATTTTTACTGCAATCTAACTAATTTGGATTTCAGATTTCTACTTTTATGAAGAATAAATACATCGACCTTATTCAGCAGGCGTTTGAAGTTCCTAATGAGGAATTTACTATTGAGGATGGTCAGCTTGAGTGGTATGGCATACCTCTTATGGATGTTATAAAACAGTACGACACTCCACTACGTTTATGCTATTTGCCTAAGATCGGGGCTAATATACAACGTGTGCGTCGTATGTTTAATGTGGCAATGGCTAAGGTGGATTACGATGCCGACTACAACTACTGCTACTGCACAAAGAGTTCGCACTTCTCTTTTGTTATGGAAGAGGTGCTAAAGAACAAAGTAAATCTCGAAACTTCTTCGGCTTTCGACATAAATATATTGGAGTCGCTCCACGATAGTGGACAACTCAACCCCAACACATTTATATTATGCAATGGCTTTAAGCGTCCCCAGTATGTAGAGAATATCCAGAACTTGATACATCGTGGTTTTACCAATGTAATCCCTATTCTCGATAATAAGTTCGAACTTGACCTGTTTAATATAGACGACCTTGGCGAACTCAACGTAGGTATTCGTATTGCATCGGAAGAGGAACCAAAATTCGAGTTCTATACCTCTCGTCTTGGTATTCGTTTCAACGACATTGTACCTTATTACAAGGCAAAAATTCAGAACAACCCCAAGGTGCGACTAAAAATGCTCCATTTCTTTGTAAATACAGGTATCCGCGATACTTCGTACTACTGGAATGAGCTGTCGCGAGCTATAAATCTATATTGCGAACTGCGCAAGATATGCCCCGAACTCGACTCGCTTAATATTGGTGGAGGTTTGCCTATTCAGGCTCACCTCGATTTTGAGTTCGATTACGAGTATATGATAGAAGAGATTGTGTCGCAAATTAAGCAGATATGCACCAACAATGGTGTACCCGAGCCTAATATCTTTACCGAATTTGGCAGTTACACCGTGGGTGAAAGTGGTGCAATGCTCTATAGCATTATCAACCAAAAGCAGCAAAATGACCGAGAAAAGTGGAATATGATAGACTCGTCGTTCATAACCACTACTCCCGACACTTGGGGCTTAAACCAGCGTTTTGTTCTGTTGGCTATTAATAACTGGAACTCGGAGTACGAGCGTGTAAACCTTGGCGGTTTAACTTGCGACTCCGAAGACTTTTACAATGCCGAGGCTCACTCTAACGCCGTGTTTATGCCTAAGTTTGGTGGTGAAGAGGAGCAGTATGTGGGCTTTTTCCACATGGGCGCTTACCAAGAGAGCCTTAGCGGTTTTGGCGGCATTCACCACTGCTTAATTCCTGGTCCTAAGGTGGTAGTGATAGATGTTGACGAAAATGGCGAGTACTTTACTAAACTATTTGCCAAAGAGCAGTCGTACAAATCGATGCTCAAAATATTGGGGTACTAACCCCATAATGATAGGTTGTATCTCTAATTTTTAGAACCTACCTAAAGTTTATTAATCAGAATACATATTTATATTATGACTATATTAATAGTGGTGGCTATGCAGAGCGAGTTCGACCTTATGAGCCACATTATGACTAATGCTACCGTTGATTCGCACAGCGGTGTTCGCTGCTGTATTGGTGTTATCACTGGCAAACGTGTAATACTAATGCAATCGGGTATAGGCAAGGTTAATGCCGCAGTACGTGTGGCAGAGGTTATCCGTAACGAACATCCCGACTATGTTATTAACAGCGGTGTTGCTGGTGGTATTGGCGATGGTATGCAACCTGGCGATGTTGTTGTTGGCTCTACTTCGTGCTACCACGATGTGTGGTGTGGCGATGGCGAATGGGGTCAGATTCAGAGTATGCCTCTCTACTACGAAGCAAGTCCGGTGCTATTGGATTTGGCTCGTCGTGTAGCTACCGAGCGCGTCCGTTTTGGCTTAATTGCTACTGGCGACCAGTTTATATCCGATTTAGATCAGCTCCGTGCCATTCGTTCGCGCTTTGCCGATTGCTTAGCCGTCGATATGGAGAGTGCAGCTATTGCCCAGTCGTGCCGCATATATTCTACTCCGTTTGTGAGCATTCGTGTTGTTAGCGACACTCCTGGTATGGTGGTCGACAACACTTCGCAATACTTCGACTTTATGACCGATGCCCCTCGTGCTACTTTCGAAATGGTATCGCACATCATAGAGGCTATGCCCTACGACGGCGAGTAGTGGCAGCGTGCAACAGCGAGTTGGCATTATTACTGTAAATTTTTACCCCCCCCCACTTATTTCAATGAAGACATTAGACCTTACAAAATATGGACTTCAGCGAGTGTCGTTCTTTTTGGCATTAGAGAAGTATCTGCTTGCATCGCCTCGTTGGCAAAAAGAGGAGTTGTTCTTTATCTGGGACAAATATCCTGCTATAGTGTGTGGTAAGCACCAATTGATACCTGCTGAGGTAAATATGGAGGTTGTGCAACGATTGAATGTGCCTATTTACCGTCGTCATAGTGGTGGCGGCACTATCTATGCCGATGATGGCTGCTTTATGTTCACTTTCCTAAAACGTTCACAACAACGCAACGATGTTTTTCGTGAGTGTTTGTCGCATATAGAGCGGTCGTTTAAGTTACTCAACCTCGATGTATATCTTTCAGGGCGCAACGATTTAATGTTTCGTGAAAAGAAGTTTTCAGGCAATGCCTACTATCGTAACGAGTTTGGCTCGGTACTACATGGTACATTGCTGCATCACACCAATTTCGAAGATATGGTGCGACTAATCACCCCGGACAACGACAAACTAATATCGAAAGGGATAGAGAGTGTGCGCCAGCGTGTGATAAATATGGGCGACTATATGTCGTTATCGAAGTACGAACTTATGTGCCATTTAGAAAATAGTATAGCAGGTGAGCGAGTTTGTTTGACCGATGAGGAGTTTAACAAAGTGAGCCAGATGGAAGCAGAATACCTCTCTGCGGAGTGGATGGAAGGCAATAATCCACCATACACATTTAGCAATAAGCATAGGTTCGACTTTGGTCTTATCGAGGCTCGTGTAGATGTAAAGAACGACATAATACGCAATATCAACCTCACTGGCGACTTCTTTACCCATAAAGAGTTAACTCCTATCTACGAAACTCTTCAAGGTGTTACATTTTGTAGCGATGCAGTGCGTGCAGCCTTACAACCATTCCGCATCGAAGACTTTATTCTTGGCGCAACTATTGACAACATTCTCGAATTGCTATTCTTGTAATATTATTGCGAAGCAAGCATATAAATACAAAAATCACCTGATATTTAGTGTTGAATATCAGGTGATTTTTGTATTTATATAAACCTATTATCCTTGAATGCCACCTATGGTTAGGCAGTCGACAAGGACGGTTGGCATACCGCAAGTTACTGGGCAGTTTTGTCCCTCTTTGCCGCAAGTCCACGCCGAATTGTCGATGCGTAGGTCGTTGGCAACCATCGATATAGAGGCGAGAGCTTCGGGACCATTGCCTATAACATTGAAGTCCTTAATATAGTTGGTTAGCCGTCCATTCTCTATCATTCGTCCGGAACGCACATAGAATGAGAAGTCGCCAGCCCCTATTTGTACTTGTCCGTTAGAAAAAGTGTCGACATATACACCTCGCTTAACCGAAGATATAATGTCGGTAGTAGTGTGTGGACCATTTAACATATAGGTTGAGCGCATACGAGGAATTGGTGCGCAACGGAACGACTCTCTACGTCCATTCCCTGTGGGCGATACTCCATAGTGGCGTGCCGATATGCGGTCGTGTAGGTACGATGTTAGTCGCCCCTCGGTTACCATATAGGTCTTTTGTCCCTCTACGCCCTCATCGTCATAGTTAACAGCTCCACGATTTGTGGGTATAGTACCATCGTCAACTACCGATATAAGAGGATTACATATCATTTGCCCCATCTTATCGGAGAAAATGCTTGTACCTAAGCGGTTAAAGTCGGCTTCAAAGGCGTGTCCTATAGCCTCGTGCAAAAGTATGCCACTACTGCCTGCTGCCATAACTACTGGCATCTGTCCTCCTTGTGGTTGGGTCGACTCAAAAAGCACAGCTGTACGATTAACAATGTCGGCTGCAAGAGAGTCAATATTAGCATCGGATAGCATCTCTGCACCACAATGGAACGAAAGCGACAATCCGCCTTGCTCTCGGCGTGTGCCACTCTCCATTACACATTGTGCGCTTACAATACACGTCGGAATTGTGTCGGTATAAGCCTGAGAGAGAGAGTTTACAAAAAATATTATTGACACGCTGTCCATTTCGCTCGCAATCACTTTGGTTACACGTTTGTCGAGAGCAAATATGGCATTGTTTAGTCGTTTGAGAACTGGTATGCGTTCGGCTATGGTTATTTCCGACCAGTGGCGATGCATTGGGTAGCGAGAGTCTATTCGAGGTAGAGCTGTGATGTTTATAGGAATGTGGTCTGTCTTAATATGGGTGGCAATGCGCGATGCAGTAATGGCGGCACGCTGTAAAGCCTCGGGAGTAATAACTTCGGTAAAAGCGTAGCCAGTATGGTCGCCTGCCACTACTCGCACCCCGGCGCCATAGTCGGTTTGCTGTACGGCACTATCCACTTTGTTGTCGGCAAGCCGCAACGAGTTTGACAGAGTGTCCTCAAAAAATATATCTACATACGTAGCTCCATGACTCATACCTGCGGCTATAGTACGCTGTATGTCAGCCTCGGTAACGTTAAAATGTTCCAATCCAGAAAGCATAATTATTAGGTTTTCGTTTCAAAATGGCAAAGTTACAACTTTTTTCTCTACCGTAGATTGTTTATTCGTTAATTCTGTGTAACTTTGTAGGTACTATTGCGAAAATAATAACCCCTAAATATTTTTTTTGATTATGCTTAGTAAAAAAATGGAAGATGCGCTTAATGCGCAAATCAATGCCGAGATGTGGTCGGCTTACCTATATCTATCAATGTCGGCATATTGCCACGAGCAAGGTAATACTGGAATGGCTAACTGGTTTAATGTGCAGTTTAAGGAAGAACAAGACCATGCCCAAATATTTTTCAACTATATAGTAGCTCGTGGCGGTCGGGTTATGCTCCGTCCTATCGAGGCTGTAGATACCGAATGGGCAAATGTGCTTGAGGTTTATCAAGCTACTCTTGCTCACGAAAATAAAGTAACAGCTCTCATTAACAACCTATACTCTATTGCCACTGCCGAGAACGACTTCGCTACTCAAAGTATGCTCAAATGGTTTATCGACGAACAGGTAGAAGAGGAAGAGGCAGCGCAAGACATCATCAACAACCTTCGTATGGTAAAAGATAACGGCTATGGTATTTATATGATAGACAAGGAACTTGGAGCTCGCACATACGTACAAGCAGCACCTC